>Ga0307378_10000323_pt1 | contig 87401 bp, 60 predicted proteins | sample UN1MG_FD_202238 | JGI IMG/M metagenome (GOLD analysis project Ga0307378, IMG submission 202238) | Soil microbial communities from Risofladan, Vaasa, Finland - UN-1 | ecosystem: Environmental > Terrestrial > Soil > Coastal area > Acid sulfate soil | place: Finland: Risofladan, Vaasa | collected... | reverse complement strand
CTCGGCTGCTTGCCAATCTCGATATTCTTGGTAACCTTTACTCGTGAGTCAACGAATGCCGTTCGGTAACATTTATCCGTGAGTCAACGAATCCGTTTCGGTAACCTTTATTCGTGAGGCAACGCGGAGGAAAGTTGGTTTTCGGTACCGCTACCGGTACCGGTACCAATAACGACACCTTGCCGTGGTGATGCGTGTCACTCTGGGCAAATGCCGGGTGTCACTTGCCAAATGGCGAAATGCGTGTATAATATTGATAATAAGAATCATTCGCAATATGAGGAGGAAGGAATGGACGATCGAAGGGATGATCTGCGGGACGTCTTTCACGCAGCCGGCCGGCGGTTGACTTCCCAGCGCTGTCTGATTCTCGATGTGCTGGAGGAGAGCAAGGGGCACCTGGACGCTGAGGCGCTTCACGACCGGGTCAAACTGCACGATCCCGACATCAGCCTGGCGACCGTCTACCGCACGTTGGCTGTGTTTAAGGAGATGGGACTCGTGGAGGAGCATCGCCTGGGGGAGGAGCACGGCCACTATGAATCGGTGCGAGACGATCCTCACTATCACTTTACCTGCCTGAGGTGTAGCCAGGTGATCGAGTTTGACACGTCCCTGGTGGCACAGATCCGGCAGGAGTTGAGTGAGCGGGAGGGGGTGCGGGTGACCGGCGCTCATCTGCACCTGAGCGGCTACTGCGCTCGGTGCCAAAACCAGGCAGGAGGTGGACGCAACAATGAGAAATAGATCGAAGGCACGCCGGGCGGCCCCATCGCCCGCCGCGACGTCCCCATCGAAGAACGACAGCGTGTTCCTGAGCGCCATGCGTCCCGGCGAGCGAGGCATCGTCGTCGATCTCGCCGGCGGCCGGGGTCTGCTGGGCCGGATGACGTCCCTGGGGTTCACGCCAGGCGCGGAGGTCACCGTCGTGCAGAACTATGGTCGGGGGCCGCTCATCGCCCAGGTGCGGGGTGCGCGGATCGCGCTGGGGCGCGGTGAGGCCGGGCGGATCAGGGTGCGCAGGAGGTCTGTATGAGCTCCCGCCTGTTCACCGCTGTCGACGAGGCCACCGGCGTGGGAGCCGCCACGACGGAGCGGACGGTCCTCGTCGCGTTGGCTGGCCAGCCCAACGTCGGCAAGTCCACCCTGTTTAACCTTCTCACCGGCCTCAACCAGCACGTGGGCAACTGGCCCGGCAAGACGGTCGAGCGAAAGGAGGGGACGCTCACCTTCAACGGCACGACCTACCGGCTGGTCGATCTGCCCGGGACCTACAGCCTGACCGCCAACTCCGCCGAGGAGATTGTCGCCCGGGAGTTCATCATCCGGGATCGGCCGGACGTCGTCGTGGCCTTGGTCGACGCGGCGATCCTGGAGCGGAGCCTCTATCTGGTCGCGGAACTCGTGTCTCTGCCCGCACCGGTTGTCGTCGGGCTGAACATGATCGACGTCGCGCAGCAGGAGGGGATACAAGTCGAGCCGGAGGTGCTGGCGGCAGCGCTGGGCGTGCCGGTGGTGCCGATGATCGCCACCAAGAACGTGGGCGTACGAGAGCTGGTCGAGACGGTGGACCGCGTGGCGAGCGGAGAGCTCCCGTGCGCTCCCAATCCCCCCCAGATCCGGGCCGATCACCGCGAGGTTCTGGATGAGATCGAGAGGCTGATCGCAGGGTGTGCGCCACCACCGTACCCCCGCGAGTGGATCGCGCTCAAACTGCTGGAGGGGGACCGGGAGATCACAAAGATGATGCAGGCCTGTCTGCCGGAAGAGCACTGGGAAGCGGTCCACGACGTCCTGCGGGCCCACGACGACGCGCTCGTCGCCGTCGCCAGCGGCCGGTACGAGTGGATCGGGCGGATGATCCGTGCGGCCGTGACTCGCCCCAGGCCTGGCCAGATCGGCCTGACGGAGCGGCTGGATCGCTGGGCCACTCACCCCCTGTGGGGCCTTCTGATCCTGGCGGGCATCATGGGGCTCATCTTCGGACTCACCTACGTCGTGGGATGGCCGCTGCTGAACCTGCTGGATACCTACGTCGTCGGCGTCTTGGCGGACCTGGCCCGCGCCGGACTGGCTGGGGCACCCGCGTGGCTTTCCGGCCTGGTCGTGGACGGGATCATCGGCGGTGTGGGGACCGTGCTCACGTTCCTGCCCATCCTCGTCATCTTTTTCGCCGTGATGGGCACACTGGAGGACGTCGGGTACATGGCCCGCGCCGCCTACGTGATGGACGGCTTCATGCACCTGATGGGGCTGCACGGCAAGTCGTTCCTGCCGCTGTTCCTGGGCTTTGGCTGCAACGTCCCGGCGGTGCTGGGTAGCCGGGTGATCGAATCCCGACGCGCCCGGCTGCTGACCATTCTCCTGGCACCGCTGATCCCCTGCACGGCCCGGATGACGATCGTGGCCTTCCTGGCCCCGGCCTTTTTCGGGTCCGCCGCCACGCTCGTCTCCTGGGGCCTGATCCTCCTGGCGCTGGTCGTGCTGGCCCTGTCCGGCGTGGTGATCAACAAGACCATTTTCCGGGGCCAGCGGGCGGCGTTCATCATGGAACTGCCGCTCTACCACCTCCCCAACTGGCGCACCATCGGGCTCCTGGTGTGGCAGCGAAGCACCGAGTTCCTGCGCAAGGCCGGCACGGTGATCCTTCCGGTCTCCGTCGTCGTGTGGGCGCTCTCAGTCCTGCCCGGCGGGAGCGTGGAGAGCAGTTACCTGGCCCAGGTCGGCCGCTGGCTGGAACCGGTGGGGCGGCTGATGGGGCTGGATTGGCGGCTGATCGTCGCGCTGCTGACCAGTTTCATCGCCAAGGAGAACACGATCGCCTCGCTGGGCGTGCTGTTTGGTTCGGCTTCGCTCACCACAGGTGGTTCGACGGGGCTCACCACCGGCGGCACGGGCGAGGGGGCCGGGCTGGCGGAGGTGCTCGCCGCCACATTCCCCGCCTCCACGGGGCTGGCCTTTCTGGTAGTGCAGATGCTCTTTGTCCCCTGCGTCGCGACGGTCGCTGTCGTCAAGCAGGAAACCGGCTCGTGGTGGTGGACGCTCTTCAACCTGGGTTTCCTGCTGCTCGTGTCGCTGATCGCCGGGATCGGGGTCTTTTGGCTGGCGAAACTAGCAGGGCTATGATGTCCAGGTTGGAACGCTTCTTCCTCGTCGGCCTGGGCGCTCTCGTCGTGCTGGCCGTGGCCGTCATCGTCGTGGTGCCGCGCCTGGGTCAGCCGCCGGCCTCTTCTGAGCAATCCCTCGCGCCAGGCGAGACGGAGACGATGTCCGCCCGGGTGATCGAGGTGCTGGAGGAGGGCACCGTTGACCTGGGTGGGGGCAGTTCGCAGCCCTATCAGCGGTTGCTCGTGCGCGTCGAGAGCGGTTCCCTCGCCGGGCAGGAGGTCACCGTCGAAGAGGGGACGGTCAACCTCATCAGCCAGGAGCGGCTGTTCCACGTTGGCGACCGGGTCTACCTGGAGCGCACAGTCGGGCCGGGCGGCGATCGCTTCTACGTCTCGGATTACGTGCGCACCGGGCCGCTGCTCTGGATCGGGGTTCTGTTTGTGGGGCTGGTCGTCCTGATCGGCCGGGGCAAAGGGACACGATCGATCGCCGGCACACTGTTCAGCCTGGGCGTGATATTTGCCTTCATCCTGCCCCTGATCCTGGCCGGCCGTGACCCGGTTGGCGTGAGCATCGCCGGGTCGGTCGTGTTGCTCGCCGTCTCCACCTACCTGGTGTACGGCTGGAACCCCAAGGCCCACGCGGCGGTGGTCGGAATGATGTTAAGCCTGGTGCTGACCGGGGTACTGGCCTGGCTGTTCGTGGGGTGGAGCCGCCTGACCGGCCTGAGCGAGGAGGCGGGTTTCCTCGTGATGGCGCTCGGGCCGAACATCAACCTGCAGGGGCTCGTGCTCGGCGGGATCATCATCGGCTCGCTGGGTGTGCTCGACGATGTCTGCGTGGGCCAGGCGTCGGCGGTGTTCGAATTGGTCAACGCCAACCGTGACCTGAGCTGGCACGAACTCTTCCGCAGCAGTCTCAACATCGGCCGGGATCACATCGCCGCGATGGTCAACACGCTGCTGTTGGCCTACGTGGGGGCCTCGATGCCGCTGATGCTGGCCTTCACCATTTATCAGGAGCCGCTCTGGCGACGGATCAATCGCGAGCCCATCGCCGAGGAGATCGTGCGCACGCTGGTCGGGAGCGTGGGGCTGACCCTGGCCGTGCCCATCACCGGCCTGATCGCGAGCCTCCTGGCCCGCTGGACGGTGCGGCGGGAGGAGACACGGCTGCATGTCAACCGCGTTTAGCGCGTTTGCCTGGACTCTGCACTTCGGCGTTCCTGACCGTGACGCCCCCGTGGACGAGGGCTGGGAGCCTTTGAAGACAGATAGGTGGACGTATGCTCAATAGACTTCTTGAACGATTACGGTCCGGCGGCACGCATCGCATCGCCGACCTGGCCCGCGCGTTGGAGACGACCCCCGAGTTGGTCGAGATGATGCTGGAAGACCTGGTCCGCATGGGCTACTTGAAGCAGGTGGGGGGCGCGTGTGGGCGGAGCTGTGCCGGGTGCTCGCTCGCCGGGCTGTGCGCCGCCGGGGAGGGCGGGCGGGTGTGGGCGCTGACAGAGCTGTGCCAGTGAGGTAGTGCCGCACACGGGGCGCGGCCGAGGTCCAGCCTTCCGCCGGCTAGGACTGCGTCACGCAGCCTTTGTCGGCCAGAAACTGCAAGCCAGCCGCGACCTGTTCCGGTGTGTTATCGTTCCGAAACTCACACGTGCGGATCGCATCGGCAGGCAGGTAGGCAGCTACCATGTCCCAATCTATTTCCCCCAGGCCGGCGGCATAATGGTCCCGCAGTCCCTTAATATCGTGGAGGTGGACGCCGATCATGCGGGACGCATATCGCCGTAGCCACTCCTCGTGCGAGCCAAAGCCCAGGCGAGCCAGCGTCTCGGCGTGTCCCACGTCGTACCAGAAGCCAACCCGCCCATCGTCTACCAGGTCCAACAACGCGCCCATCTCGTCGAGCAGCGGAAATTCCAGATAATGGTAGCGGTTCTCGAGTGCCAGGCGCACGCCAGCCCGGCCCGCGTAGGCGGCCAATTCAACCAGGCTGCGGCGCACAGATCGCATGTTGATCTCAGCCTGGGCAGCGCGGGCCGCCACCAGTCGCTCTTTGGCTTGAACATACACCGGCCTGTCTGCCTTGCCCTGTTTGTACAAATCGATCATCGCCATCTCTAGTCCCTGGTCAATGTCCACTTGTCCCGGATGTACGATCACCACCTGCGCGCCTAACTCGTGAGCCAAGTCAACGCTGCGCCGGACGGCAGCCACCCCCCTCTGACGGTCATCTTCGTTCGGTGCAGAGATCAGCCAGTTGCGATCCTTGAGTACAGAGGTCGAGAGATCCGCCGGGCATGGTTCGTGGATGCTGGTAATACGCTGGCCGTTCAGATTCAAGCCGTCGAGCAAGCTTGAATTGACGGCGTGGTTCAACTCGAAACGGGTAAAGCCCAGCGCTTTTGCAGCGGTGAAAAAATCGGCCAGGCTTTGGAACTGGCCGATAGCCCACATGGTGGATAAAGCTACATCATTCAGCGATGCCATCTGCGCTCATCATCTCATCCTGGGCCCAGGATTTCAGCAATTTCGGGCGTTGCCCATATTGCTGCGCCGGTGGTATCAACAACGATATCGCACACTTCCATCTGAGGCCGATAGCATTTCTGGGCCATCAGAAACTGGTCTTTGAAAAACCTGTTGCGGAAGTAGGTAGGTTCGTATTTCTTCCGATAATCGATATCGCGTTTCCATTTCCGCTTCATCCTGATCGCATCATCGGTCAGATACACCACCTTGATTCCTATTAGATGAACAACCTCCTCGAGCAGAAATGGGAAATTGCCCTCAATAAAAACGATATCGGCCGGCTCAATCTCAAGCGGGGCGCAGCCTGCCTTCAGGTTGCCGTCCAGATCGTGGCTTGAGATGGCATAGACAAAGTCGTATCTGGGGATGGCTATCTTTTGCCCTTGACTGATATCTTCAAGGCTGTGCCTGAAAAGCTCAAAGTGGATGGCTTCTTTGCCCAGAGAATGGATGCCCATCTCCTCCCGATAGTCTCTGTCGGTCAGAAAGTTATCCATCTCAATGGAGGTGGCTTTCCTGCCTGTCCGCTCAAATGAACTGCGCAGACGTTCGACGATCTCGGTCTTACCGGCCGCCGTAGGCCCGGCAATAGCGAGGAGAATAGGTGTTCCTTTGGCAGCGATGAGCTTCTTTACACTCTCTATAAAGACCTGATCCACCTCTGCATTCGCTTCTTTGAAATCTTTGTAGCCAACGGCCTGATAACGCTCAAATCGCTTTTGCCTCTGCTCGAAACTCTTGAACGGCTTGCCGCCCAGGTGCGCCAACACGTCGTCGGTGAAATAGACCGTCCGATGCAGAAAATAAAACCCTCTTATGTCGAAATAAAAGTGCGCTCTGACCCACCCCTCTGAGTATTCTCCCGTGACCAGACCCATAAAGAGCATGTTCGTCAGTCGAACAATGGCTTCATCCAGCACAATCCTGTCACCAACCCGTGGCTTAAGCTGGATGCCGGTGTAGAAATTGCGCCTGTCGATCAGCTTTTCGATCTCTTCCTTTTCGTCCAATTCCACGGAGGTCCAGCCACCGCTCTCAGGAACCAGGTTATCAAGTGCATAGCGGAATTCATAGAGTTCCAATTCATCTATGCCTATGTTGATCCGCTTCATCTTTTCGTACAGGATTTCAGAAAAAACATCTGGACTGTAAGAAGTGTTCGACGCAGACATAAGGTATCCTTTTAATTCGCGGCGCACTTTTTCCCGACGCCAAACACAAGCGCGTCGTAGGCGCGTTTGGTCCTGGTGTAGTTGCCATCACGGTCAAGTGCGATTCCTCTACCAACGCCGGAAACGATTCGTCCTACTCCGATCTCGTCTACTTGGCTCTCCAACTTTTCTAGCATCGCGGGCGCGCTGCCCGGCTCGGTGCTGCGCCCGTCGAAAATGACGTGCAAGTAGACCTGGCTCAAGTTGTTTGCTTTTGCCATTCGCAGCAACGCCAGCGGATAGTCAATGGAACCATGTGAGCTTTTTTCCGTGAGCAGACCGATCAAGTGCAGGCTCGCGTTCCGTTGCTTGACCTCATTGATCGCGCGACAAAGAGTCTCGTTGGTGTAGAACGAACCATCCTTCATCGCGAGATCGAGTCGCACATCGTCTTGCAGCACGACGCGTCCCGCACCGATGTTCATGTGCCCGGCTTCGGAATTACCGGCTTTGCCCGGTTTCAAACCGACCGCGTCGCCTGCGGCCTGCAACCGGGTATACGGATACCGCCGTGTCAGATCGTCCCACACTGGCGTTTGCGCGAGCAAGATCGGGTTCGTGTCATCATTCTTGCCGATGCCCCAACCATCGAGAATGACGAGCAACACGCGCCTCCGCCCGTTCCAGTCGTAATCGGGTGCGAGCGTTTCGCCAGTCATTGCGTCCAGCGGCGCGATTCCGAGTGCGCATAGTACGGTTGGCGCGATATCCGCGAGTTTCCCGTCGCGCACGTCAACACGCGGTTGTGCACGCGGATCAATCAGAATGAACGGAACAGGGTTTGCCGTATGCGCGACGTGTGGAGTTCCATCGGGGTTGGTCATCTCTTCGAGGTTGCCATGGTCAGCAGTCACGAGAATTACATAGTCAGCGGCGAGCGCAGCGTTCACAATCTGTCCCAGTCGCGCATCCACAAGCTCGGCGCATTTGATCTTTGCGTCACGATTTTGCGTGTGACCAATCACGTCGCCGTTCGCCAAGTTGGCAACGATGAGATCGTACCGCTGCTCGATGCCACGCAAAACCTGCTTGGTGACTTGCGCCAAACCTAGTTCCGGCGATTGATCAAATGGAATACCTTTTGGCGATGGAATGCGTACGTCGTCCTCGCCGGGGAAAGGTTGATTGTTGCCACCGCTGAAGAAGAAAGTGACGTGCGCGAACTTTTCAGATTCGGCAACGCGGAGTTGGCGCAGGTTCGCGCGGCTGACGATTTCGCCAAGGGTGTCCTTGATCTTTGTCGGCGCAAAGGCAATGGGCAGGTCTTTGAACTTTTCGTGGTACAGCGTCAGGATCACGAAAGTGAGGTTCTGAAAATCGCGCCGAGGGAAGTGATCCAACTCTGGGTCGACAAACGCTTCCGTCAATTGAATTTCGCGCTCGCCGCGACGACAGCAAAAGACTACCGCATCGCCATCTTTGATACGACCGATCGGTTTACCTTGTGCGTCCACCAAGATAATCGGTTCGAGCGAGTAATCCATCTGTCCCTCGCGATACAACTCTCTGACTGCATCAGCGAGCGCGGTGCCGCCGCGCGCAAGATGGCCGTTGGGCACAAGCAACTCCTTTGAAGTCGGGCACGATGTATTCCTTGGTGATGACTAACTGATGTCACGCGAAATCTGGCGCGCTGGAAAAACACCCAAGAGTTCGCTTAATTCGTGAATGATCAGGTCCGGTTTTTCCTCACCAGTGGGGGGCTCTTTCTCCAATGTAGCCGGTTCCATCAGGATGATGGCCATCCCGAAGCCAGCCAGCCGGGCGCCCAGAATATCGCGGGAGGGATTATCACCCACATACGCCGACCGGGCAGGGTCAACGCCAGCTCTACGAGCCGCTTCCAGGTATATCTCTGGACCAGGTTTCCGGTGTCCAAATTTGGAAGAAAGAATCACCGTCTCAAAGTATGTGGTGAGATCGCCCTCTGTCAGCCAGTCCGGGATTTCAGTCTCGGTGATAGTGTTGGCAATAATCCCCAGGCAGTAGCCGCGCTTGCTCAGTTCAGTCACTACTTGTTTGGCATCAGGCCGCGCGACTCGGCGCCCGTCGCGATTGCGCCACAGGCGGGTCAATTTCCCTGATAGCGGCGCAATCTTATCGGGCGGCCAATCTGGTAGCATCCAGCGTGTCCACAATTCCTCTTCGGATGCTTCGATCAGGGCCTCTTTTGCCCGCTTCCTGCAGACCTTGTACCTTTCAGCCAGTCGCTCGCAGAAAGCCTCGGGGGACTCTTGCGCTCCGACCAACGCCGCGAGCTGCTGTCTTGCCTGGGCCTGGAACGACTCATCTTTCACCACAATCCGCAGCGTGTTGCCATGGTCAAAAAAAATAGCTTCGATTTCGTGATTCATTTCCTCATCTCGTGTGTGTAATCTTTTAAAGATAGGCACGTTGAGCAGATCCACAAGCGACCGTGCGTAGTAATCTGCCTTGGTGCCGGGGTCATAGTTCACGGCGACGGTCGTTATCCCTGCTTTGCACGCACCTTCGAGTTCCGAGGCATCGTGACCGACAAAAGCAGATTCGCTTGGAGTCAAGTGTGCCTGCTGCAGGGCATTCAAGTACATCGCGGGGTCTGGTTTGTGCACGCCGAGAACTGTGGAACAGGCAACCACGTCAATGAATTCAGCGACGCCCACTTTGTCGAGCCAGCGCATCTTCCATTCGATCGGATACATCGTGTCGGTAACGATGCCCAGAACAAAACCGCGCTGCTTCAAACCCGCCAGCGCTTCTCTGCCGCCGGGCATCGGAAGAACATTGTTCGAGTGATCGATGATCTGCCCGACCAGAGTCCTCCGCTCTTCTGGGACAGCGACGCCGTGCATCAGGAAGAACTGGCCCCAATAATCGTCGGGGCTGAGGTGCCCACTGTTAGCTTGGGAGCACAGAGCCTTCTGACGCATTTGGTCGTCCACAGAGAGTGCAGTTGCATAGCCCTCCTGTTTGAGAAGGTCCAACGCGTAATCGTGCGTTGATACAGGCCGATAATAGAACACATCGGCGGCGTCGAAAAAGATGCCCTTAATCGCCATAGTGTTGAATGCCATGCCGCTTGAGGCTGTGCTGGACAACCTGGCGGCTGATGATGTTGGAGATGTGAATTCTACGCAGGGTCTTTGGACACGGACAAGCTGCGTCCGTGTCCAAAGAAACCCATTCCTGCTTCTTGCATAAATATCTGAATTTGTTCCGATCGGATTGCTCTCAGATTACAGGGTTTTGGTTCAAATATTTAGCAAGTTCCTACTAAACTCATTCTACTCTTACGGAGCAAGCAGACTGACGGCCCAGAAGTCGCGCACTTGGCTGTTGTTTTCATAGGCGAACAGATCATCGCTGGGCCAGAGACTCAGTTCATCCCGAGGGGGCATGCCTTCGGCAGCGGTAAGACCTTCAGTTGCAGGGTAAGTGCCCATCTTGTTCCAGGGATCGAAGCCTTCCTGCGAGAGAGCAAATTTGATGAACAGTTTGGCTGCATTGGGGTGCGGAGCGTTATTGGCAATGGCCAGGTAGTTGGCTTTCAAGACACCCACGACCGGTTCGAGACTCAGGCAGGGCGCCATGGCTAATTCTCCATCCAGGGTATTCTCATAGCTCGAGTAACCGGTCCAGCCATACCCAGGTTCTACCGTTGGGTCCATGCCTAGCGTCGCGAATGCCGCGTCGACCTCATCGCCACCGGGCTGAATGCCGGGTTGATTCTGGGCCAACTTCTTGAGGAACAGATAACCCGCATTCGGGATATCCGGCCCATAAGCTTCGTCAGTGGTCCAATCCTGGTCGTATAGTTCCTGATAGGCCGCAGCCATTTGATCTGCGTGTTCTACAATTAAGGCTATCTTGGCCGTCGTGCTCACATCAGCTATCGGATCCTCCATGAAGAATTTCCCCTGTAACGCCGGTTCGGTCAACTGCCACCAGTTGGTGAGCGGGCAGCCTTCCGGGTGAATCTCGTTGTTGTACCCTACGACATCCACTGAGCGGCGCGAAAGCGCAAACGGCCGCTCTGGCGTTACCTCCGGTTGTACCACACCCGGGGGGAGGTATGACCAGATCCATTGATTGGGCACAAATTCCCCGTACAATATGTGCCCATCGCTGTTGAACCAGACATCCCCAACGACGTTCCCGGCCTCCTGCTCCGCGCCCATTTTGATGGCGATGTCATCGGTATCACCACCCTCAAGGGCGATGTCCGGGTATAACTCGTTCCATGCGTCGAGTAGTTTTTCAAATTTGGAAGAGTTGGCATAAACAACCACTTTCCCTTCCAGCTTTGCTGCCGCTTCGACCGCCGCCCAGTCTTCCTCGGCGGGCTGGTACGGTCCGAGCCCATTCGCCTGCGCCCATTGTTCGGCTGCAGTGAGTTCAGTGACGGGGGGTTCAGTTGCTGGAGGCTCGGTTGCTGGAGGCTCGGTTGCTGGAGGCTGGGTTGCTGGAGGCTCGGTTGCTGGAGGCTCGGTCGCTGTCGGTGTACCGCCGCAGCCAGCAATAAAGCTGACCAACAAACATACTGTCAAAAGTTTCACTAACGCTTTCATTTCTTCCTCCTTACGAGATAGTTGGGAAACGGAATCCTTGAAACACAACGTTCTACAACCCTCTGCTCTCTTTTTTCTCTTATATCTTTTTTCCTCCTTCGGCGACGATAATGATCATCACGATGACCATTTTGTATCGTTGTCGCCTAGTTTTTTGAGACGATCAATTTTCCGCTTTCTTTATCGTACAGGTTTAGCGTGTCTGGGTTGAATTTCAGCCAGATCTTGTCATCCATCTCGATCTTGCTGATGCCCATTTCCCTGACGGTGATCTCTGTGCCTCCCAAACGCGCCATGATTGTTGAATCGGCTCCCGATGGCAAGATGGAATACGCCGTGAACTCTACAGCTCCCTGGACAGGTTCTGCCGAGATGGCGATATCTTCCGGCCGCACGGCGACTACCACTTTTTCGGACGCGTTAGATGTATCCATGGCGATCTTGAACCTTCCGAGATCGACCGAATTATTTTCATTCACAACGCCATCCAGCAGATTCACCTTGGGGTTGCCAATGAAATCCGCCACAAAAAGATTGGCCGGGTAATGGTAAATGCGGTCGGGGGTGCCCACCTGCTGAAGTACACCCTCTTTCATGACAGCAATACTGGAAGACATCGTCAGCGCTTCCACCTGATCGTGGGTCACGTAAATCGTGGTCGCTCCGGCAACACGGTGCAAACGTTTGATTTCCGCCCGCATATCCATGCGCAGGCGGGCATCCAGGTTGGAGAGCGGTTCGTCCATCAGGAATAACTTGGGGCGATAGGCTAACATGCGCGCCAGGGCAATGCGCTGTTGCTGCCCGCCGCTCATCTCGCGCGGATAGCGGTCTTCATACTCTGCCATGTGTACTTCAACCAGCGCTTCTTTTACGAGTAAATCAATTTCATCTTTGGGCAGTTTTTGGATCTCTAGCGCAAAGGCCATATTCTTATAAACCGTCATATGCGGCCAGAGTGCATAGTTCTGAAAGACAAGCCCCAGATCTCTCTGTCCAGCGGGTAGTGAAATCCCCCGCTCGTAAGAAAATACGAGCTTATCACCGATATAGATTTCACCCGCATCGGGGTCTGCAAGGCCAGCCACGCAGCGCAGCAAGGTCGTCTTTCCGCAACCGGAAGGACCCAAGAGGGTCAGGAATGCCCCAGGCTCGATGGTCAGGCTGACATTGTCAACAGCAACGACTTTGCCGAAACGTTTGGTAAGATTTTCGATGGTGATTGTTGTATCCATGTTCTCCTCTCTGTTACATTCCAAGACCTTTTTTAAGACTGCCGCCCCGGAACCGCCCGATGATAAAGTTGCCAAGCGCGACGATCGAGATCAGGATCAGAATGACCACGTTCGCCATCTGGCCGTCTCCATTTTCGATATAGAACATGGTCTGGCTGGCCAGCACCTGGGTTTGCGGCGTGACCAGCAGGATGATCAATGATAGTTCGCGCATGGTGGTGATGAAGGTCAGCAGGAATCCGGCGACAAAGCCAGCGCTGGTGAGCGGAAAGATAAGGCGTCTGAAACGCTGCCAGACATTGGCGCCGGCTATCTGCCCCGCCTCCTCCAGCTCCCGGCCGACCTGCATCATGGCTGAAACCCCCGAACGGGAGGAATAGGGGATATGTTTTGCCACCGAGACGATCACCAGCAGGGCGAAGGTCCCGTACAAAGCTGGGATCGGTCCCAGCGGCTTGATGAACATCGCAATGTAAACTGCGCCAAAGGCGATGCCCGGGATCACGTACGGAATGTAGGCCAATTGCTCCACGAGCTTTGACAGCCGGGTACCCCGGCCTTTGACGATGGCATAGCCGAGAAGAACACCCAGCAGGGCTGTGAAAAAGGCCGTCCATAACGAAAGCCGGATGGAGTTCCAGGCGGTTTTATATATCTTCGGGTTACGCAGGACTCCTGGCTCTCCATGGTTATAAATTGTATTACGCGCTCCAATCCAGTGTTGTAAGCTGAGATTGCTAAAGCTGTAATTCCCATCCCGTAACATCACTGTGGATAAGATCAGAAGGCCCAGCGGAAGGACGATGACCAGGATCTGAAAAATGATCGCGGCGTTTCTCAGGGCATATTTCTTTTTCCCCAGCTTGCTCACCTGCGCAACGAAGCCTCGTCCGCCGATCGTCTCGTAACTCTTGCGTGTCCCGACCAATCTCTGGTTGAGTGAAATGGTGATCACGGAAAACAAGATCAACACGATCGCCAGCACAAAACCATCCGCTTTGTCTCCAACCCCCATACTACCGCGGATCATGGTAGCAACTACATAGTACCTGACCGGTGTTCCCAAAATATTCGGTCCGCCGAAAGTGCCCATCACCTTGGAAAAGGTCATAATGAAACCCGAGAGAATCGCCGGCATGACGAGCGGGAAGGTGATCTTGCGCAGGATGCGCCAGCGGCTGGCACCCATCAACTCGCCCGCTTCTTCGAGATTGGAATCGATGGACATCAGCGCCGCCGACACGAACAGGAAAAAGAAAGTGTAGTAATGCAGCGCGCTGCAGATGATAATTGGAACTGGCCCATACGACAGCCAGTTTGGAGGGTTTTGTCCCACCAGGAACTCGAAAACTCCCGGCGTTCCGCCAGAAAGCCTGTTTTTAAATAACACGAGCCAGGCCTGAGCCAGGGTCCAGGACGGCATGATGTAGGGGATCAGCGCCAGTTGATTGACGAGCTTCCTGCCCGGCATATCGGTGCGGACCACCAACCAGGCCAACGATCCGCCAATCAACAGCGAAAGCAGGGTGGCCCCAATTGCTATAGTCATCGAATGCTGCAGCGGGGTATACATATAAATTCTACCCAAAACGCCTGTCAACATCCTGACATAGTGAAAAATAGTGAGTTCGCCTACCACGGCATCCGGGACGCGGGTGAGATCATGAGCCTGCCAGGTCACCGTGGTCTCAACCATGCGATACAAAGGTATGATGATCATGTAGAACATCAAAACCAGCATGATCAATGCCAGGGCGACTTGGACGCGCGTCAGCCAGCGGATGAACCTTCTAAAAGTGGCAAGCATTTTAAGAGAGCGCGGTTGCTGGAAGACTATAGGAATTGTCATGTCTGTTCTCCCATGATCGTCGAGTCTTGCCAAGTGAACGATTTAATGGTTGACTGCCTATCCTTCGACAGTGAAGGCGTAGGTCCGCCGTAGTTCATCCAGCCTGTCCAGGTTGGACATGGCTCTTTCCTGGTCGGTCTGGGCCAGCGCCAACAGCAGCGTATTGATGATCGTCATGGGCACGGTAAGGGAGTGGAAGGCGGAAATCGGTCCTCGACGGGCGGCCAGTACGACATCAGCCTGATTGCCGATGATGGACCCCAGCGTGTCCGTGAGCAAAATGGAAACGCAGCCACACGCTTGAGCGTGGTCCAGAACGAGTTGCAGCGCTGGGGTTACGTCAAAGAAGCCAATGGCGAACAAAAGATCGGCACTGGTCATCAGGAGCAGTGGCTCCAGTATCTCCCGTCCAGTCGTCGTGAGCGGGATCACGTGCCGTCCAAACCGCCTGAGACGAATCTCGAGCAGGTTCACCAGCGATATGGAGGGGCCGATGCCAAACACGAACACCCGCTCCCTGTCTCGCAGCAGGGCGATTGCCTGATCCATGGCCGTGCGGTCCATTGTGTGGAGTGCCTGAGTGAGATAGTCGATCTCTGAGGCGACCAGTCGCTCAAGTATATTACCGTCTCGGTACAAGTCGTCGAGCCGCCCTCGCAGGCGGCTCGAGTGGGTCACGCGGCTGCGGAACGCGGCTTGAAGTGCCGCGCGCATGTCTGGGAAGCCACTGAATCCCAGGGACTGGGCGAACCGGACGGCGGTGGCCTCGCTGAGCTCAAGCCGAGTGGCGAGTTCGGAGGCGGAGAGAAAGGCCACCTCGTCCTGATTCTTCAGCAAGTAACGGGCGATACGCTTCTCGCTCTTGGTGAGCGTGTCGAAGCGCTCGCGCACCAGTTCACTGAAGTCAACAGGTCTCGTCGCCATAACACTCCGCGCGATCGCACCACAACTGTCCTCTACCCTTTTGCATATTATACTACATATTTCTCAATTTTGCAAGTTCACTTTCATTTTCCCTTCGTGTCCGTGTTGACGAACCTCTAGCCGTGTGTTATGATTCGACCACACCAGGCAGCCCCGCGTGGCTCCGAAGACGTGGTACCGTTGATGAGACCGCCCAGCTTTTTCTACCGATCCATTCCCCAAAAACAAATCACGCATTACGCATCACGTATCACGCATCACGCATCACGGAGGAGACATCCTGTGCACTGCGATTTCGACCAAGTCATCGACCGCCACCACTCCGACAGCACCAAGTGGTGCCGTTACGACAGGGACGTGCTGCCCCTGTGGGTGGCCGACATGGATTTCACCGCGCCGGAGCCGGTCATCCGCGCGCTGCAAGAGCGCGTCGCCCACGGCGTCTTTGGTTATGGACAGCCGCCAGACGGCCTCCGCGAGGTGATCCAGGAGCGACTGGCCCGGCTGTACAGTTGGCACGTCGAGACGGACGAGATACTCTTCCTCCCCGGCGTCGTGAGCGGGTTCAACCTGGCGTGTGACGCGGTCGGCGCGCCGGGCGACGAGGTGCTCGTCGAACCCCCCGTCTACCCACCGATGCTCGCCGCACCGGAGAACGCCGGCCGCATCCTCAAGGTCGTGCCGCTGGCCGATGGACAGGGTGGATACGAGCACGACTTTGACGGTTTCGAGCGGGCGATCACCGACCGCACCTCGCTCTTCCTGCTCTGCAACCCCCACAACCCGGTGGGGCGCGTCTTTGAGGCGGCTGAGCTGGAGCGCCTGGCCGGGATCTGCCTCCGCCACGACGTCGTGATCTGCTCCGACGAGATTCACTGCGATTTCGTCTTCGATGGCCGCCAGCACGTCCCGATCGGTTCGCTCGCCCCGGAGGTTGCCGCGCGGACGATCACGCTGCTGGCACCCAGCAAGACCTATAACATCGCCGGGCTCAAGTGCTCCGTGGGCGTCGTCCAGGACCCCGAGCTGCGCGCCAGGTTGCAGCAGGCAGCCCGGGGCCTGGTGCCCGGCGTCAACGTGCTCGGCTTCGCGGCCGCGCTCGCCGCCTACCGCGACGGGCAACCGTGGTTGGACGAGTTGCTCGTCTACCTGGAGGCGAACCGCGATTGCGTGGTGGAGACCGTCGCCACCCACATGCCCGGCGTCACGTGCCAGCGATTGGAGGGGACCTTCCTGGCATGGCTCGACTGCCGGGAGGCGGGCATCCCCGGCGACCCTTGCCAGTTCTTCCTCGAGCGCGCCCGGGTCGCGTTGAACGACGGGGCTGCGTTCGGCCCAGGCGGGGAGGGGTTCGTGCGCTTGAACTTTGGCTGTCCGCGCGCCACCCTGACCGCGGCCCTGGAGCGGATGCGGGCTGCGCTGGAGGAGTTGTAGGCAGTAGACGGTAGAAAGTAGACGGTCGCGCCCGCCGAACCGGCAAAGGTCCAGCGCGCCATGTTCTGCTCGTGGCAGGTGGGATCGGCGTCCATCAGCGTCGCCTGCGACAACGAGACAAACGCGCCCGACGCGGGGAAAAACAACACGAAGGAGATAAGCAGGACGGGGAAACTCTTGCTCAGCGCCGTGAGCGACAGCGCCAGCGTAAACACGACGCCGCCTCTCAGGATCAGGAAGCGGCGTCGCCACACGTCGCCCAGGATGCCGATGACAGGTTCGACGAGGTTGCCGACCACGCCGGGCAGCCCCAGCAGCATGCCGACCTGGGCATAGCTCAACCCCAGGTCGGTCCGGATCAGTGGCCAGGCCGTCTCCTGGGCGCCGAAGACAAACTCGTCGAGGAATTCGATCGCGAGCAGCGTCAGGACAAAGAACGAGAGCCCTCGCTCCATCCGCTGCCCGGCGTCGTTCCCCGCCGAACGAGACAATTCGCCCCTCTCGACTCTTGCCCCGCGATTCCGCGCTCGATCAGTTCAGCGTCGATAACCGTTTGCCGATCTCGCGCTCGAACCTGGGAAAGTAGCGGCGGATCACGGGCAGGTCGAAGGAGATCAGGATCGCTTCCTTGGGTTCATATTCCAGGAGGAACCGGAAGGACTCGGTCACCAGCGCTTCTGGGCTCACCTGGCCCCCGGTGAGCCGTTCATAGTCGTCCCGGCGAAGCGTCACCCGGTGGTGGGTCGCTCCCCCTCCTTCCCTCACGGTGACCAGGAACTCGTAACCCCCGTTGTGTTCCGATTTCTCGACCTCGATGTTGGCCATCGTTCGCCCCAACCTCCCTTCCAGGTGATCAGATGGTCATTCCAACCGGATCTGTGTCGACCCTCATAGCGGCCATGAACGCTTCCAGGCTTCCTGACTCCAGGCATGGCGGCTGCACGGGGAGCACGACGTGAAACTGGCTGCCGGGCCGCATCTGCTCGTCGTACCCGGAGCTCTCGGCCCAGATGCGGCCGCCGTGCGCTTCGACGATGCCCCGGGCGATCGTCAGTCCCAGTCCCGGCCCTGCGCCCTTGAATTTGGTCCTGCCGGTGCTGTGCGTCAGGACGTCACCCGCGCGGTAGAACTTGGCAAAGATGCGGCCCAGATCATCGGGCGCGATGCCGATGCCAGTGTCGGCTACGACGATCTCGACCGTCTGGTCTTCAAGCGGCATCTCCGCGTCCAGCACGCGACCGGTGATCCGAACGTGCCCGCCGTCCGGTGTGTACTTGATCGCGTTCTGGATGAGGTGCGAAAAAACCTGCTTCAGCCGCTTGCCATCGGCCGTGATCGGCGGCAGGCCCTCCAGCCCCTCCACGGACAGCGTCTGCCTGCGCTCCTCCAGCGCCTTGGCCCAGGTGTCCACCGCCATGCGGACGATCGCAGCCACCGGGCTCCGCGACGGGCTCAGGACCATCGTCTCGGTGTCTATCTGAGAGACGTCGAACATGAGGTCCACGATCTCCTCCAGTCTCTGGACGCCCTTTCTGACCCCTTGGGTCATCTGTGCTCCGGTTTTGGGATCCAGTGACCCGTCCTCGATCATGTCGCAGATGATCTCGTTGTACCCGCGCACCTGGGTCAGCGGCGTGCGCAGTTCGTGCGAGGCGATATCGATAAAGTTGGATTTGGCCTGATCCAACCGGGCCAGCTCGCTGTTCGCCGCGGTCAGCTCTTCGTTGAGCTGCTCGTTTTCCGTGTTCCGGAGCTTGAGGTCCTCGAACAACCGCGCGTTCTCGAGTGCCACCGCCATCTGATCGGCCAGCGTGCTCAGGAGCGTCAGGTCGTCTTCAAAATAGCGGTCGCCCGAGATCTTGCGCCCCAGCGCTAGAAGGCCGATCCACTCGCCCTTGGCGATGATGGGCACGTAGACGTCCATGTCGAGACTGGAGAGCCAGGCGCGTTCCTCGGGAGAACCGTCCTGAAAGCGAGGCAAGAGGTCCACGTCGTACTGGGTGAGGGGGCGGTGTTCCCGGCGCAGGCAGTCGGCCACGGGGCTTTCGGCAGACAGGACGTTTAGGGATGACGCTTTCCCCATGCCCATCACGTCCTGCAGGCGAAAGCAGCCGGCTCCGTCTTTGCCTTCGCTCTCCCCGTTCTGGTGATGCACGACGAACAGTGCGCCATGCTGGATCCCCATCGCCTCGCTGATGAGACCCACCGCCACTCTCGCCAACCGTTCCAGGTCCAGGATGTTGCTGATGTTCATGCTGTACTCGCGCAGCGTGCGGTTGGAATCGTACCGGGTCGTGGACATGAGCCGGTTCACCAGTTGCTGGATCAGGCTCAAGAGGGGGTCAAACAGGATGGCCAGGATCAGGGCCATGGTCGCTCCGGCCAACACGGGACTGTATCCGGGCACCGACTGGAAGACGGTCTGCGTGGCCACAAAGCCGGCGGTGTAGACGATCGCCGTCAGGAGCGTCATGATCAGGTAGCTCGCCGTCCGCCGTCCCATCTGCCGCACGTCGGGCAGGCGATAGGTCACGACGGCGTACGTGGCGCTGATTGTGCCCAGCAGGTGGAAACCACTGCCCAGCGTTTCGTGCCCGGCGAAAAGCAGCCCGGCGCCGACGACGGTCAGGCCCACGGCCAACGACCAATATTTGAGCCGGTTTCTGTGCAGTGGTTGCTGTGTGCGGCCATAGACCCGCGCCGTCAGAGCCGTCGCCCCGCCCACAAAGCCTCCCCAGCCGACGAGCATCACCCAGAAAGACACCTGCTGGCGCTGGAAGACCCAACCTGGCCCAATCCACATCGTCTCGGGCAGCGCCAGCAGGTTCTCCTTGAGGATGACCACTGCCGCGATCCAGGCCACGCCCAGCCCCCACCAGGTCCGGCCGGTTCCTTCGACGCGCAGAAACGACCGGCTCAGGTGAAAGAACAGCAGCGATAGGAGCGGCAACCCGTAAAGTAGCGCGCGCGCCGGGACGTCGTCGGCGAGCGTAGCCATCCAACCCAGCCGCGAGAAGGCCTGAACCAGCGTCCAGAGCGAGGAAACGACGGCGTAGAGGACCAGCAAGCCGGCAGCCCATTCCCGCAAACCGCGTCTTTTCAAGATCACGCCGACGACGAGGTAATACCAGATTCCGATCACGATCAAGAAGATGGTCGTTGGGTCAGCGGTGTCTACCATTGTGCTCCTCTCCAAAGTTCCCACTTCACCGCCCGTCTAAAAGCCAGCCTCGCACCGCTCAAGCAGTCACCGGGCGACGGTCGAAATGTCGCCCGGGGAAAGCGCCATACCGGTATCACGCATGAGGCGGGCCGGCGTGTCGGCATCGGGCCAGGTGCGGGGCAGGTGCAGATCGTGGATGTCTCAGTAGCAGGACCAACGGATGAAATCGAGCCGGACGCAGCCGCTTTTATCGGTCAACGTCCCTATGCCGCTGCTTCCACGTGGCGACGGTGGTCGTCCTGCGTTCAGTGTGGCACCTGCCTGCCTCTCGATAAACACCAAGATGCCCCCTGCGCCAGAACACGCCGGCCCAGACCTACCGTCTGGCGAAGGAGTGCCTTATGCACGACTTAAAACGAGTCACGCGCCTATCGTAGCACACGTGTGTGGACATGGGGTGAAAAGAAGCTGAGATATTTCCTGGAATGCACAATTCGATCGATGACGAAGGACGGAGAACGGATGACAGATGACGAGTCTGATGCCTTCGTCATCCGTCCTACGGTCGGCCTCACCACGGCAGGTTGTCCAGGTCGGCGTTCCCGCCGCTCAGCACGACGCCGACCCGGTCGACCCCCTCGACCGCCCTGAACTCTTCCGCAAGCACCGCCGCGACCGCGACCGCCGCGCTCGGCTCGATCAGCAGCTTGGCCCGCTCCCACGCCAGCCGCATCGCGGCGACGATCTCCTCCTCGCTCACGGTGACCACGCGCTCGACGTGATCCCGGATGATCGGCCACGTTAGCTCGCCGAGGCTCGTCAGCAGGCCGTCCGCGATCGTGTCCGGCCCTGTCTGGGGGATCAGCTTCCCGGCCGCCACCGACCGCGCCGCGTCGTCCGCGCCCAGCGGCTCGGCGGCAAACACCCGGACCGCAGGATCGAGTCCCTTCGCCGCGACGCAGATGCCGGAGAGCAAGCCCCCACCGCCGACCGGGGCGACGATCGCGTCGAGCTGCGGGACCTGCTCCAATAGCTCCAGCGCGGCCGTCCCCTGCCCGGCGATGATGTCCGGATGGTCGTACGGGTGGATGAACGTCGCGCCCGTCTCGGCGATCACCGCCCCGGCCGTCGTCTCCCGCGCCTCAAGCGTCGGCTCGCACGCGACGACGCGCCCGCCGTACCCCTCGACCGCGCGGCGCTTGACCGCCAGCGCGTTAGAGGGCATGACAATGTGGGCGTCGATCCCACGCATCCGCGCCGCCAGCGCCACCGCCTGCGCGTGGTTGCCCGAGCTGTGCGTCACGACGCCCCGGGCGGCGAGCTCGTCCGGCAGCTTTGTCACGGCGTTGCACGCGCCGCGGAACTTGAACGCGCCCACCTTCTGCAGGTGCTCGCACTTGAAAAACACGCGCCGCCCGGCGATCCGGTCGATCGTCGCGCACGTCGCCACCGGCGTCCGGTGGGCCAGGCCCGCGATCCATCGCGCGGCGGCGCGGACGTCCTGTAGGTCAGCAGCGTAAGTCGTCATCGGCTCGCTGGTGCCCTTTCATCATTAAACCTTGCGAAGGTTCCACGAAAGCCTCACAGCCGAAAGCCCGTCGTCTGACAAGAATACTGCGGCAGCGAGGGCTATGTGTAACCTTCGCAAGGTTTCGCTCTATCCCAGAAGGGTGCGCAGCCAGGCGTGAATCGGCACCATATCCCGGAACCGCTCGAAGCAGTAATCCAGGCACTCCTGCGTGAACAGTTCCTCGGGGACGTCGCTCTCGATCGACGCCGACAGCCCGTTGTGGAGCAGGTAATCCGCGTTCTCGTGCGCCGCACCGTACCCCCGGGGGACCCGCTTATAGTACCGTCCGCCGACCTCGTACGGCCCGCGGGCGGCGACCTGCGCCACCGCCCGGACCAGCGCCGGGCCGTGGTCGGGATCGACCACCGCGTCGCGATACACCTCCAGCAGCGGCCGGGGGAACACGTGGACCCCCGCGGCGAGCATCAGCCGGGGCGGCTCCAGGTGGAAGTAGAACCCCGAGTTCTCTGTCTTCTTTCGTGTCCCTTCCCAGAAAAAAATGCCCAGGAACGTCTTGTAGGGCGTCTTGTCCTTGCTGAAGCGCGTGTCCCGGTAGATGCGAAAGATCGACCCACCTCCGGTCGTGCGCGTGTCGACGACGACGTCTGGTGCCAGCGCCCGCAACCGCTCGCCCATCGCCCGCACAAAGTCCTGGGCCGGCGCGATCACGTACTCCCTGTACACGTCCTTGTGCTCGTTGAACCAGGCCCGGCTGTTGTTGTAGGCCAGATCCTCGTAGAACGCGACCAGCGCTCGAGGAAACCCGTGGAATGGGAACCCGTCCGACATGCGTCACCTCCTACCCGCGATTATAAATGAACCAGGGCGCTTGTACAAATGGGACAGAATGGAGAATGGAGAATGGAGAATGGAGAGGAAATCGTCCGTCTGTAAGAATGCTCAAGTCCCCATCCGCCGGGGCGTGCCATGCAGGCTCAGACCCTAAGGGTTTTCCGAAACCCTTAGGGTCTTGGGCTGCACGAACGCGTCGCCATCCACACCCACCTGGAGCGCGTAGACGTCCGGCATCGTCAGCGACCGCCAGAACGCGAAATCGACGCCCACGTCGCCCGCACCGCCGCGAAAAAGTCATCGACCGCGCCGTCGCACAGCTTGCGCTCGCGCAGGCCGGGCACGACGTGGACCGGCAGCCCCAGCCGGGCCGCCAGCGGCGCGACCGTCTCCCACGCGCGGCGGGCGGGGCTCGCGTAGATCGCCGCGATTGGAAACCCGCCCAGCACGTCCGCCACCCGCTCCGCGTCCGCCCGCCCCCGCGCCGAAAGCGGCCGGTTCTCGTCGGGCGTCCAGCCCGCGTGCTCCTGCAGAACGGTCAGACCCTAAGGGGCCATGCTACACCGGCCAGATCAATGGCACGAGAAGGATAGCGATGACATAGATCAGCACCGTCAGCAACGAGCCGACCTTGACGAAATCCACGAAGCGGTAGCGGCCTGGGCCATAGACCATCAGGCAGGCCGGCTCCAGCGGCGTGATGAAGGAGCAACTGGCACCCACCGCGATCATGGCCGCGAAGGTGCGGGGGTTCAGGCCCAACTGCAGGGCGGTCTGGAGCGCGACGGGCACGACGACGACGGCGGCCGCCTGGTTCGACATCGGCTGCGTCAGCGCCAGCGTCAGCGCAAAGAACGCGGACAGCAGCCACGTCGCGTGTCCCTGCCCGGAGATGGCCGCGATCCGTGACGCCAGGAACCTGGCCGTCCCGGTGTACTCCATCGCGCTGCCGATGGCCAGCATGCTGCCGATCACGATGATCGCCTTCCATTCGACCTCGCGGTAGGCCCGGTCCGGGCGGATGCAGCGCGTCACAAAGACCGCCAGTGTCCCCAGGACGACCGCCACCGGCAGCGAGAGCACGTTGAGCGCCGCCAGCAGGAGCACGCCGGCAAAGATGGCGATCGCCACCGGCGCGCGCCGCAGGTTCGGACGCGTGTGGGCCACGGTGCCGAGAACGTGGAAGACGTTGTTTTCGTCCAGCACCGCGATGTTCGCGCGGTGCCCCTGGACCAGCAGTTGGTCGCCGGTTCGCAGCCAGGTCTGGCTCAGCTTGCGGTAGATGTTTTCGCCGCGCCGGTTGATCCCCAGCACCTGCAGCCCGTACCGCTGCCGGAAGCGCGACGACTTCAAGGTGCGCCCGATGAGGGGCGACCGGGGCAGGAGGATGACTTCGACCAGCCGCGTGTCCTCCTCCTGGAGGCGGGGGTCGGAGAGCTCCACGTCAGCCTTGATCGCGATACCGGCGGCGTCCTTGATCTTGAGGATCTGGTCGTGCTGCCCCTTGACCAGCAGTTCGTCCCCCGCTTCCAACTGGAGCTTGGCCCGTGGTGCCAGGTAGTTGTTCTCACCACGCAGTACCCGCAGCACGGTCAGGTCCATGTCCCGCCCGAGGCCGGACTCTGACAGCGTCCTCCCGATGAGCGGCGAATCGGGAAGGATCAGGACCTCGGTAAGGTACGGCCGGATGCCGAACGGTTCGCTCGATTCGTCGGCGTCACCGCGCTCCGGGATCAACTGTCGCCCCACCAGGAGCATGTAGGCCAATCCCACGACGGCGATGGGTATCCCCACCGGCGTCAGCTCGAACATCCCCAGCGGATCCAGGTCGTAGAGCGTCATCAGGCCGCTGATGACGATGTTGGTCGAGGAACTCACGAGCGTCACCGAGCTGGCCAGGATGGCGGAGAACGCCAGGGGCATGAGGAGTTTCGACGCGCTCGTCCGTGTCCGCCGGGCCAGGCCCAGCGTGATGGGCACGAACAGCGCCGTCGTGGCGGTGTTGCTGATGAACGCGCTCAGCGTCGCCGCTGCGACCATGATCACAACGAGCAGCCGGTCGGTGTCATCGCCGGTGAGACGCAGGATGGTCCGTCCGGCCATGTCTACCACGCCAGTGTGCACCAGCGCGGCGGTGAGGACGAGCAGGCCAAAGATCATCACCACCGTGTCGCTGCCGAACCCGGCGAACGCCTGTTCGGGCGGCAGCAGGCCGGTGAGGATGAGGGTCAACAGGATGCCTATCCCGATCACGTCGGCCGGCAGTCGCTCCAGCGAGAAGAGCACCACCGCGACGGCGACGATAAAGAGGAGCAGCGCGATTTGTGGGGTCATCAGGCAGTTGGGGCTTCACCGAAGCCCGCCAGCATGCGCTGTCACATCTCGGCCGGGTCGCAGCCACCTTCCCCCATCTGGGCCATCGTGTTCTGCATCATTCTGGGCATCATCTGCGCCATCATTTGAGACATCATCCTGGGGATAGCCCTCGTGGCGAGCGCCACGACGAGCCCACCCGCGATCGCACCGAGCACAAGAGCCAGTACGACCCGTCCCCTGCCTTGAGAGCCTGTGTTGTACATATATCACTCCTTCGAGTCGTCTCCTTCCGGAATTGACGATGAGCTTGATCTATGATATGATGTTAGCGAGAGTGGGGGAAGGAGAACCACTATGGCAATCCAAGCCGTGACAAAAGAACAGATCATCCATGCGCTCGACGAGCTTTCACCCGAGAGCCTGCGCGAAGTGCAGCAGTTCCTCGAGTTCCTGCGCTTCAAGCGTCAGGAGCGCGCATGCGAACCCGCCATGGCGTTTGGCGGTCTGCTCGACGGGTACCGCTTCACCGAGGAGGACATCGCCCAGGCACGTTGTGAGATGTGGGGGCGTGTGGATGGAAGCGTCGGATGAACACCTACGTCACCGACACGCCTTTGCTCACCTGCGTCTGGTAGTTGCTGAGACTGCCAGGGCACTCCACTGTCCCGGAATTGGCTCGACCCGCACAAGCCGCGGGACTGTTTTAGTATACCCCTCTCCCCCTTCTATGCAAGTCCCTGTCCTCCCGAGCGTTCCATGCAAGACGGCACTCGACATCAGATGCCCTCGAGGACGAGGGCTGGGAGCGGTGCAGGCAATGCTCGCTCACGGCTCTTCGGCGACGTGGATCGTTGGCGGGCCTCCAGCCTCGCCGGGGACCAGCGCCAGGTCCCGGTAGCGTCCGGGGGGGCTGCGCCACGCCAGGCTGAACCCCCAGCCGTGCCACCGCCAGACGGTCACCGCGCGATCCAGGCCGCCACCTCGCTCCTCCAGCACGACCAGCTCCTGCACGCCGTCGCCGTCCACGTCGCCCAGGTCCACCTCGTGGATCGGGTCGCTCACGGCCGAGCCGCCCCACAGGATGCGGTACGTGCCCTCCCGGTAGCCGATGATGAACGGATGGCTGCGCGCCACCCCCGCTCCGTCCGGCTTCCACAGCGCCACCAGCAGCTCGCCCCGGCCGTCGTCGTTCGGGTCACCCAGCGCCAGGTCGGCCACCCGCCACTCTGGCGGGCTCCGCCACACCTCGGCGCCGTCACGGTAGACGATGACGTGCCCCCCCGCGCGCCGCACCCGCTCCGGGACGCCGTCGCCGGTCAGGTCGATCTCGCCGGCCCAAAACAGCCCCGTCTCCGGGCCCTGGTCCACCTCGACCGGAGTGCAAGCCTGGCCATCGCAGGTGAAGCCCAGGTGGCGCGGCGGCGGCTGCACCCGCGCCAACAGCGAGCTCCCCTCGTCGGGAGCCATCAGCCTGGGGCGGGGGCCCACCCGGACCGGCAGGGCCTGCACGGCCCGCAGGCCCCTGGCGTCGAAGAAGGCCCGCAGCGCCAGCCCGTGCCGCGTTTCATCCTCTCCCTGATCAAAGACGAAATTGCCCAGGCTGTACGCCACGAACCGGCCACCGCCGGCCGAGAAACCGGGTTTCTGACGCCCATTGATGACCTCGCACCCTTGCACGACGTGGGGGTGGTGCCCGATCACCAGGTCGGCGCCGGCCTCGATCATCGCCCGGGCTGCGTCACGTTGGGCGGGGTCGGCGCGGATGGCGTACTCGTACCCCCAGTGGACGGACACGATCACCGCGTCGGCCTGGGCGCGGGCGGCGGCGATGGCGGCCACAACCTGCGCCCGGTCCCACCCGGCCCAAGTCCAACTCTCGTCCCGGCCAGGAGCCTCCGTCCCGGTCGAATCCCCGTCCGCCGGATCGGGCACACTGTTGACGGCCAGCAGCGCCAGCCGCACCCCGTCCACCTGCCGGATCAGCGGCCGCAGCGCCGCCCCGGCGTCGGGGCCAGCGCCGACCGTCGCGATCCCGGCCGCCCGCAACTGCGAGGCCGTCCCCGCCAGCCCGGCCGCGCCCAGGTCGAGCGCGTGGTTGTTCGCCAGCCCCAGGACGTCAAACCCCGCTCCGCGCAGGGCGCGGGCCGCCGTCGACGGGGCGACCAGGCGGTATGGCCCTGGCGGGGGATCGTCCGCCTGGCCGAAAACGGCTGTCGCCCCTGGGGCCACGACGCACTCCAGGTTGCCCAGCGCCAGGTCGGCCGCGCGCAGCCAGGGGGTCACCGCGGCGAACGGCTCAGGTTCGCCGGCCACCCCGCGACCCACCATCACGTCGCCGACGGCGACCACCTCGACGGCGCGCTCATCGGGCGCCGGCGGCTCCCCGTCGCGCAGGTAGAGCCAGGGGTAGACCGACAGGTCGGGGAGATGGCGTGCCGGTTGCCGGGTCGGAGGGATGCCTGCGATGACCACACAGAGTACAACGAGTGTGGAGAAGAAAGCAAACCTCCTCCCCCTGGTGTGTTCTCTGTAGTTCAAAGGCGCGTCCGTGATTCGAGGGACAAGACCTGACAGGTTTAGGTTGTGACAATCATTTGCTGCTGATTGGCCCCGATGTACCCTATTACACCTCACGCAGCCCGGCCAAAACCTGTCAGGTCTTAATTTCTACCACCCCGGAGGCTCGCCCGCGTACACGGCGCGGGTCACGCGCCAGGCCGAATCGATCCACTCCAGTGTGTAGGTCACGTCCAGCGCGTACGGGCCGCGCTCGGCGATGGAGGGCTCCTCAAAGTAGGGCATCTCCCCTTCGTACGCGTGCAGCGAATCCTTCCAGGTCTCGCGCACGGTGACGATGGCCAGGTCCTCCGATTGCTGATCGAAGGAGCGGAAGTGAGAGCCCACCAGTTGCCGCCCCTGGTAGCGCTTCTCGGCGCGCAGCGCCTCGATCTCGCCGTTCAACCGCGCCTGCAGTTCGTCCCCGCCGGGCAGCTCGATCGGCGACAAGTACCAGAACGCGCTGACGAGCGTCTTCTGGAAGCGGAACACCGCTTCCTGGATCTCGCTGTACTCGCCCTCGGCGGTGACAAAGCTGCGCGTCCACTCCGGCAGCGGCGGCGCTGTGCCCTCGTCCAGCATCTGGCGCCACTTTTCGTCCGTCAGCCGGTCGTCGGCGGGCCAGGTGAACTCGTAGTAGGCAAAGACGCCCCCCTTGGCCACCTGCAGCGTGATGGTCCCGTCCTCCTCGACCACCGGCACGACGGCGTGGATCTCGTTGATGCGGCCCACCGCCTCCTCCAGCACGACCGGGTTGGGCACGCCGTCGCCCTCGGGATCGGGGTCAGTCGCCACGTCGGCGACGACCGCCGCCTGCGGTTCTTCCTCCATGAACCGGGGCGCGAAGGCGTCCTCCGCGTCCGAGTCGGCGGCGGCCATCGTCAGCTCCTCCAGCTCGCCGCCGTAATAGCGGATGGTGGTATACTCTTCCTCCGTCAGCGGTTCGCCGCGCAGCTCTTTCTCGGCCATCACCTGGCAGGACCGGGCCAACTGCTCCAGCCGCTGCAGGCTGCCGTTGTCCAGCTCCGAGAGCAACCCCCGGCCCTCCAACCCCTCCCGCGTCATCGCCGTCAGCGCGGCCAGCCGGGCGTAGAACTGGGGCACGGGCTCCACGTAGCCCTTGGGCGGCACGGGCGGGGGTGGCGGCGGGCCGGCGCCCAGCTCGGCGTAGACCTGCTTGGCGTACAGGATCGTGTCGTGCTTCAGCTCGGCCCAACTGCCCAGCGCGGTGTTCAGTTGCTTGTCCAGCCAGGTCGGCGATTGCATAAAGGCCGGGTAGCCCTCGCCCGGCACGTCCAGCAACGGGAAAAAGGTGTAGAGCCACGCGTTGTTCAGCGTCTCGGTCCACTCCCCGACGCTGAGCCCGGAGAGCCACACCCGCACCTTGTCCATCTGCTGCGGGTACTTTTCATAACCGGTCTCGCCCATCTCGTCCAGGACCTGGTAGGCGCGCTCGGACCCCATCGCCGCCAGGAGGTCCAGTCCCTTGGGCAGCCCGCGCCGGTGCTCGCGCGTGCCGACGTTACGGTAGATCAGTTGCCGGAAGATGTAGGCGTCGGGCACGAAACGCTGCCCCATGAACCGCAGCCCCTTCGTCGTCTCCTCGACGTCGTCGGTATCCGCGATGACGATGCCCAGAATCAGGGGCGGCGGCAGCTCGTTCGCCTCCGCGATGAACGTGTCCAACAGCGCATCGTCGGCCAGCGCCTCGACGGTGACGTCCTCGCCGTAGATACCGTCCATGACCTCGCCGTACTGGAACACGGTCAGGTCGTCGCTGCGGCCGACGAAAAAGACCGTCGGGCTGTACAGGTCCGCCCAGGCCTCCAGCGCCGGCCGGCCGTTGACCTCGGCCGTGCGCAGCGCTTGGACCAGCAGCAGCGCCGAGCGGGTCTCGGCCCGGCCCACCTCGGGATCGTCGGTCTTTAGCCGGAAGGTCATCCGCCCGTACCACATCATGCTCCTGAAGTAGGCCTTCAGTTCCTCGCTTCGGGTGTAGTGGCCCCGGGGGATGTACTGGGTATAGTCCTCCCCGAACGTCAGCCCGGGGAACAGGGGCGATGGCAGGATGCCGCCCGCGTCCTCGATCAGCGCCAGCTCGGCCTCCACCAGGTCGGCCGCGTACTGGGGCACCTGGACCCCGGGCTCCAGCAGCCGGCTGGCGACGCCGACGAAGGCCACCGTGCGCCGGGCGGCCTCCTCCCAACCGGTCGTCCGCAGCGCCTGGTACTGCTCGTCGGTCCGGGCCAGCAGCGCCTGGTTCAGGTCGCGCAGCAGGGGAATAAAGTACTCGACCTCGGCCGTCCGCAGCACCTTGTCGAACAACAGGTGGTAGACGTGGAGCAGCGAGTCGCTGGTGACCAGGATCGGCACGTTGGCGTAGCGCGCCCTCTCGTAGAGCGTAAAGAACTCTTTTTCCACGCCGGGAGTGACGACGAACCCGTCCTGCGCGAGCCGCTCCAACTGGGGCTGGGACAGGACGAAGGGGATCTGCACGTTGCCCAGGTCAGGTGCGACCGGTTCGTGGTAGAGCACGGGCACGGCGTCGACGACCGGCTCCTTGAACGAGGCAAAGACCGGCCCGGCCCTGACCGATGGCGCTGGCGTGGGTGGGATCGGGGAAGGTGACACGGTGGGGGCCTCGGTCGGGCCAGGAACTGCGGTCGGAACGGCGGCCGGGATCTCCGTCGGTGCCGGCGGGCTGGGGACCGAGACCAGACTGCAGGCCCCCGCCGCTAGCGCGACGACCAACGATGCGATCCATACAAGCCTGATACGACGTGATGTTTTCCTCGTATTCATTACCAATTTACCTCCTGGGTAGTCACCCCTTTGGGTGTTGTTGACCTTCCCGAAAGCTCTGAAGATGCGCTATGATGTGTAAGTGGTACCTTTTAAAAAGCCCCAAGCCAACTCGTTGCATCTGGAAGCTTTCGGGAAGGTTCTTCAAGCCACATGGCCCCTCTTCACCCCCAGAATCTTTTCGGAAAAGTGGTTGCGAGGGGGCACAACAGCGGATTTAGAATAGAACGGATGTCGGGCGAGAGAAAATCCGTTCATTTCTCAATCCGATGGTGTGTTGTGGGTGGAAAGCGGCGGGCCTCGCACTCCGTTCAAGCTGCGAGGCTTTTCCAGTATACTCAACTTCCTGTTCTATGCAAATCCCCCCATCCGTTCCGAACGTCCATCATGATCCGTCTTAATCCTGCCGATCCGTGTCACCAGACGTCCCCCTATCCTGCCTCGCCCCAAAGGAGCGTCCGTTCGACCAGGCGGTCATCCCCCTTGAAGGGATCTCCGCGATAAACCCACACAGCCCCTGGCGGCGCACGGTCACACAGGAACTCGATCGCAGGCTGGCTCGCGAATCGCAGCCCTCGTTCCAGGCGTCCGATGGCCTGTTCGACCGGGACGAACCGGGCATCCAGGATCCTCTCCACTGCGCCGGCCGGTGGGCTGGACGGCTGCAACCGTCCACGCCAGGCCTCGACCTGGAAGACGAGCGCGACGCCGACGAATCGCGCATCCGGGGTCATCAGGTGGACCGTGTAGAGGAGCGGGCCGATCTCGACTACGTGCAGCCCGGTCTCCTCGCGTACCTCGCGACGCAGCGCGTCGAGCAGTGACTCACCGCGCTCGACGTACCCGCCTGGCAGCGCCCATCGCGGCTCAGGGTCGTCGGGCTTTTTCTGTTTGACCAGGAGCACAGAGTCCCCCTGGCGCAGGAGCCCGCCGACGATCACGGAAGCCTGCTGTCTCTGGTTGACTAACTGGCCCATCCCTCCACTCACTCAAGACCTGACAGGTCTCCGTGCAGCTCTACTCAGGCCAGCTATTTGCCAAAAGACACGCGCCTGGGGCTGCCAGGTACCGTCAGAGACCTGTCAGGTCTGCCCCTCCTCAACACGCCGTTGGCCCACAGACCCTGATGCAGGGGATTGTCGTCCCCCGCCAGGAGCCGGCCCCAGCCCAACGTCTGGAGGCTGAGGTTCCACGAGCCCTTGGGCGCGTTCCAGGCCACCTGCTCGCAGGCCGGTTCATCGACTCGACGCTCCCGCTCCCCGGCCCATCAATGCGCCCTCTGTCCCCGCCGAGGCGATTGTGCGGCCAGAGCTGGTTTCCTTGAATGGGCTGAGGGGCAAAGTCATCGACCAAAATCGTTCTTTGCTGGTAACTGCTCAGCTATAACGAAACTCTGATGATACTCCAATGCAAAACTAATAAACGCCAGGTAGAATGTGCGCTATGACATTGGATCGTTTGCCCACTCACGAAGATATCCACGCCGCTTACCTGCAAGGGGAAGAGGCCATCATCGAGCTGGTCGACGGCTTGATCGCAGTGATTCGGCAGCTGGCTGCCGGGGTGCAGGCGTTGGAGGATCAGGTGGCGAAGAACAGCCGCAACAGCAGCAAGCCGCCTTCGAGCGATGGGTTGAAAAAGCCCGCTCCGCGCAGTCTGCGCAAGCCCAGCGGCAAAAAGAGCGGTGGTCAGCCTGGTCACAAAGGGCACACCCTGAAGGCGGTCGAGCGTCCGCAACACACGGAGATACACCGGGTCGAGCGGTGCGCGCACTGTCGTGCCTCGCTGGATGGGGTAGTGGCGAGTGAGTATGAGAGGCGACAGGTGTTCGATCTGCCACCGGTAACAGTCGAGGTGACGGAGCATCAGGCCGAGATCAAGCGATGTCCGATGTGTGGGGAGGTGAACAAGGCCGAGTTTCCAGCGGGGGTTACTGAACCGGTGCAGTACGGGTCGCGGATCAAAGCGCAGGCGGTCTACTTCAACCAGAATCATCACATCCCTCTGGAGCGCACGCAGGAGATCTTGATCGACCTGTACGACCACTCGCCTGGTGAAGCGACGATTATCGCTGCCTGCCAGGAGACGGAAGAACAGGTCACGCCGGTCAATACGGCGGTGAAAGAGTACCTGATCGAGACGGACGAGCCCATTCACTGCGATGAGACGGGTCTGCGGGTGGAGGGGAAGTTGTACTGGACGCACGTGGCGAGCACGGAACAGGCAACCTACCTGGAAGTACACCCCAAGCGGGGCCGGCAGGCGTTGGATGAGATCGGCATCTTGCCACGGCGCAAGGGGAAGGTCGTCCACGACGGGTACAGTTCCTACGACCAGTACCCAGATGTGGAACACGTGCGGTGTAACGCTCACCACCTGCGGGAGTTGGTGTTCGTCGAGGAACAGTACGAGCAAGCATGGGCCGACGGGATGATCAACCTGCTGGTCGAGATCAAGGACGCGGTGGAGGGCGCGAAAAAGCAAGGCCACATCGCCCTGACCGACCAGCAACAGGCCAATTTCGAGGCGCGTTACGACCAACTGATTGCGCAGGGGCTTCAGGCGAACCCGCCGCCACCCGATCCGCCGGTGAAAAAGCGCGGACGGAAGAAACAGAGCAAGGCCAAGAACCTGCTGGACCGTCTGCAAGGTCACAAGCGCGAAGTGCTGGCGTTTATGTACGATTTTAAGGTGCCGTTTGACAACAACCTGGCCGAACGAGACCTGCGGATGATCAAGTTGAAACAGAAGGTGTCGGGTTGCTTTCGCACCCGGAAAGGTGCGCAGACATTCTGCCAGATTCGCAGTTACATCTCCACAGCCCGAAAGAATGGGCAGCGTGTGCTCGAAGCACTGCAGATGGCTTTGGATGGTACACCTTTCTACCCATCTTTTCTTCAACCTCGCGCTGTCCCATCAAGCTGAGCAGTTACCTTTGCTGATCAGAAACCGCTCCAGAAGATGTCATGGCTGAGTGACTGGCCTGCACCGCGCACGGGCTGGCGCTCCCCATCAGCCCCAGCGTCAGGGCGAGCAGCACCAGCGACAGGCTAGCAGCCAACGCTATGGGTCCTGACCTGGTCATTGGCGGTCTCCTTGCGGATCACCACTGCGACGCGGCTTTTTCCCGCCCGCGCAGGCACTTATTCCGCCAATATCCCGTAATACACCCTCGGCGTCTGCCGCTCCACCACCTGCTCGGCGACCAGCGCCAGCCGCAGCAGCGTCGGTTCCTCCCATGCCCGGCCCATGGCCTGCATGCCGATGGGAAGCCCGGCCTCGTTGTATCCCGCCGGGAAGGAGATGGCCGGCAGCCCGGTGAGGTTGGCGGGCGTCACGAACCGCATGATCTCGGTCAGCGTCGTCAGGTCGGAATCGCCGTGCGGCAGCGCGGCCCTGGGGATGGCGGGGGCGGGCAGCGCGGTCGTCGGCGTGACGATCACGTCCACCCCTTCCAGTACCCGGTCGAAATCGGCCATCATCCGCGTGCGCACCCGCTGAGCCTGGATGTAATCGCGGGCGGTGAACTGGCGCGCCAGCGCCAGGTTGATGCGCACGTCCAGCCCGTGCTCGCGGCAATGCTCGTCATAGTGGCAGCCCAGTGCCTGCGTCATCTCGGCGGCGATCGTGATCACGTGCGCCACCCGCCCGTTCTCGAGGCCGGGGATCGCGATCTCCTGCACGCTGGCCCCTCGCTTCTCAAACTCATCGAGCATCCCCTCGCAAACCGACACCACGTCGGCGGTCGCGTGCCGGAACCACGGCCAGTACACGCCCAGCGTCAGGTCGCTCAGGTCCGGGTCGTCCCAGCCCCTCAGCGTGGGCGCTGGCTGGTGCAGCGAGAGGGGATCCCTGGGGTCGGGGCCGGCGATCACGCCGTAGGCCAACGTGGCGTCGGTAGCGGTGGCCGCCAGCGGCCCCAGGTGGGCCACGCTCCACGCCAGCGGCGCGGCCCCAAACTCGCTCACCCGCCCGAACGTCGATTTCAACCCCACCAGCCCGCAGAAAGACGACGGGATGCGGATCGAGCCGCCGCCGTCCGCGCCGATCGCCACCGGGCACAGCCCCGCCGCGACGGCCGCAGCCGGGCCGCTCGAACTGCCCCCCGTGTAGTGGCCGGGGTCGCAGGGGTTGCGGGCCGTCCCGTGGTGGGGGTTCAGCCCGGTCACCCCAATGCCGATCTCGTGCATGTTGGCCTTGCCGATCAGCAAAGCGCCCGCCGCCCGCATGCGGGCCACCACCGTCGCGTCCTCCTCCGCCGGCGAGCTCCCCAGGAAGGCGGTGCCCACCGTCGTGGGGTACGGCACCACGTCCAGCTCGTCCTTCACCGCCACCGGCACGCCATCAAAGACGCTCAAGGCGCGCCCGCTCTCGATGCGCTCCGCGGCCGCCCGGGCCTGCCTCAGCACGTCCTCGCGGTCCATAGCGATGATCGCGCGGAGCGGCGGGTTGGCCCCGTTGCTGGCCTCGACCGCCTCCAGCACCCGGTGCGCCACCTCCTCCGGGCTGGTTTTCCCCTCCCGGTATGCGCTGGCGTAGTCGTGCACGCTGGCGAAGCGGAAGCCCGGCCCGGGTGCGGCCGGCGGGCCGGGCAGCTCGTCCGAAGGTACGCTCCCCGCCCCGCAGGCCAGCCCGCCCCCCAGGTGCATCGGATGCAGCGTGGGCGGCTCGTCGATCCTTTGGTCCCGCAGCCGGGTGATCCCGGCGTCACGGAACAGCCTGGGGACCAGCAACCCGCGCAGCGGGCTTTCCATCAGCGCCACGAACACCCGCAGCGGCAGCCCCGCCAGGTACGGCAGCTTGACGGATTTGAGGTCGTATGTCACCTGTTGGGTCGTTCGGTTGGCCAACTCACAACCCCTTCTCGCACTCGCACGCCACCGCCACCGCCTCGATCTCGACCCGCCCTCCCAGCGGCAGCGCGGCCACCTGCACCGCCGAGCGGGCGGGCGGGTTCTCCGGGAAGAACTCGGCGTAGACCGCGTTCATCCGCGAAAACTCCCCAATGTCCTGCAGGAACACCGTCGTCTTGACGACGTGATTCATGCAGGCGCCGCCCGCCTTCAACGCCGCCTTGACGTTCTCCAGCGCCTGGCGCGTCTGGCTCTCGACGTCCGGGCCGGCGAAGTCTTTCGTCCCCGGCACGATCCCCAACTGCCCGGCGGTGTAGATCAGATCCCCCACCCGCACCGCCTGCGAATACGGTCCCACCGCAGCGGGAGCCTCCTTTGTAGAAACGATCGTCTTCTCCATCTCTCCAATCTCCAATCTCCAATCTCTATTCTCTATTCCGCCTTCGGCCTCAACACCAGCACCCCCTCCGCGTCCGCCTCCACGTCCGCCCGCTCCCACAGCATGGGGTGGTACTCGATGTTCCGCCAGGGGTCGATCATGTCGTCGTAGTGGGGGTGGAAGGGGTGGCCGGATTGGCCTGTCGTGTGCATCGAGACCGACCGGGTCAGGTTCCCCAGGTCCACGATCTGGCGCTGGGAAGAGACAGTCTCGACGCCGTAGGGGCTATCCAGGGTGTAGCCGGTGTTGTTGACCGTCGCGATCGTGCCGTCCACCGCCACCGGCCCCCGGTTAAAGATCCTCTCGACGAGGCGGACGCCGCAGTGCCCCAGGCTCTGGTTCTCGAACGTGGCGGTGTGCAGGTCCCCCCACCGCCAGCGGCCCATGTCCCGCCCCAGCGTATCGGTCAGTTCCTCCACTGCCTCGTCCAGCGCCCGCAGCAGGATCTCGTCCCGCGTCTCCACCCCAGGCGTCGTCACGTCGTCGAACCAGGGGGAGAACTCGTCGGGCAGGATTTCGACCAGCGCGTCGGTCGCGCTGCCTCGGGCCCGGCGCAGGAGCTGCTCCCCCAGCTCGTCGCCAAAGGTCAGGTCCAGGAGGTGCAGGCGGAACGGTTCGAAGAGCGCCGCCCCGGCGCTGTCGCGCGTCGCCCGTTTGTCCCACGCGCGCAACGTCTCCAGCGCCTCCGCCTGGCGCCCGTCGTCCGAGGGGAGCACCAGCAGGTAGGACAGGACGTCCTCCGCCCAGACGGGGCTAACGTCCCCCTGCATGGCCTGGATGTCGGCCAGCGAGATCGAGTCGTCGGCCTCGATCAGCGCCACGATCCGCCGCGCCCGGTAGCCGGGATCCCAGTCCAGCGTGATCAGGTGGGGGTAATCCGGCCCCACGACGGCGTTGTTCGCGGTGACGATGTACCCCTCCGGGGGGTTGAACGCGCGGGGCAGCTCGTCGAACGGGATCGTGTCCACCCACTCGTACTCCCCGGTCCAACCCGGCACGGGGCTGGAGCCGTCACCGGAGGCGCGCACCGGGATGCGGCCCGGGGCCTGGTAGCCGATGTTCCCCTCTGCGTCGGCGTAGACGAAATTCTGGCTGGGCGTGTCCCAGTACGAGAGCGCCTTCCGGAACTCTTCCCAGTTCCCCGCCCGGTCCAGGAGGAGGACGCTCTTCATCAGCGTCCCGGGCTGGAGCGCGGTCCAGGAGAGCGCCAGCGGCTGCCAGCCGAGGGACCAGTCCCCCTCCGTGCCACCGGCCACGTCGTTGATGATCGGGCCGTGGCGGGTGACGCGGGCGTTCACGACGACCGGCTCCTCCTCCCCCGCGACCTGGATCTCCTCACAGACGATCTCCATGTCCAACCACTCCCCCTCGTACTCGTACTGGTTCGGGTTCTCCGGGTTGACCCGCTCGACGAAGAGGTCCTGCACGTCCGGCCCCAGGTTGGTGACCCCCCAGGCGATGCGCTCGTTGTGGCCGATGATGACGCCGGGCGCGCTGGCGAAGGAGAAGCCGACGACGTTGTAGGGGCACTCTGGCCCCACCGGGTCGCAGTGCAGGCCGATCTCGTACCAGATGGACGGCATCTGGATCCCCAGGTGCGTGTCGTTGGCCAGGAGGGGTGTGCCGGTCCCGGTGCGGCTCCCGGCGAGCACCCAACTGTTGCTCCCGATATCGTCTCCTTCGCCCAGCACGTGGGTCTCGAAGGCGGCTTCCGGCACCGCCTCCAGCGCCTCTTCCGTGAGCGGGTGCGGGACGATGACCGGGTAGTCGTCCGGGTAGGGTGGCACGACTGTGTCAATGGCGGGGGTGCCCAGCCGGGCGGCGACGTGGGCGCGCAGGAGTTCGTCCTCCATGTTGCCCCCCAGGTCCCAGGCCATCGCCTTCGTCCAGGTGAGCGTGTGGAGCGGGGTCCAGGGCTCGGGCTCGAAATCGACGCCATTGAACCCCAGGACGGTGAACTCTAGCCCCAGCCGGCCCCGGCGCGCGGAGACGTAAGCGTTGACCCCCTCGGCGTAGGCCTCGAGGGTCGCCCGCGTCTCGTCGTCCAGCAGCTCCAGTTCCCGGGCGGCGGTGCGGTGCCAGCCCAGCGTGCGCAGGAAACGGTCCGTCCCCAGGGCGGACTCCCCCAGGATCTCCGCCAGCCGCCCGGAGCCCATCCGCCGCCAGAACTCCATCTGCCAGAAGCGGTCCTGGGCGTGGACGTACCCCTGGGCGAAGAACAGGTCGTGGGGATTGGAGGCGTAGATGTGGGGGACGCCCCAACTATCACGGACGACGGTCACCTCGGCCTGCAGGCCCTCCACCCGGATCTTGCCCTTGGTCCGGGGCCAGGGCCGGCGCACGGTGAAGAAGCCGTACCCAAAGCCCAGCAACCCCACGACCAGCACGACCGCCAGCAGCACGAGCAGAACACGTAGCCACGTACGCATGCCGAACCTCCTTTCCTTGCTCTCATAGACCGGCCAAAGTTTGTGGAGAAACCTTCGAAAAGTAGTCGCTCACGCGGGGCGGAGGACCCCGCCAAAAGTGAACGCTGTGCGATCCGGATTCGGCGATGGTTGCGTCGCGGATAGTATACGCATATATCGTCTGGTTGCAAATGTAGACCTGACCTCTTCCCCGCGTGCGACTTGGGCTCAATCCGGTATAATATCGCCATCTCGCTCACTTGGAGGCCGGGACCCTCGATTGGGGCCGTACTGACAAAGAGACCGGAGGCCAACGTTGCGGTTTGAAAACTGGTCCTTTGACCTGCAGTACTTGCTGGGCCGGGCGCGCTGGGACACGGGCGTGACCCCGCCCGAGGTGGTCGAACTGGTCGAGCGCGGGGACCTCCCACCTGGCCGGGCGCTGGATCTGGGCTGCGGCACCGGCACGAACTGCATCTACCTGGCGCGCCACGGATGGGAGGCGGTGGGGGTCGATTTCTCCGCGCTGGCGATCCGCCGGGCGCGGCGCAAGGCCCGCCGGGCCAGGGCGGACTGCCAGTTCTACCAGGCCGACGTGACCGACCTGGCGTTCCTGGCGGGCCCGTTCGACCTGGCGCTGGACATCGGTTGCCTGCACAGCGTGCCGCCGGAAGGGTGGGCGCGATACGCTGCAGGGCTGGCCCGGCTGGTGCGGCCCGGCGGCCAATACATGCTCTACGCCTTCACACCCCGGCCGGAGAGGTTCAAATCCCGAGGGTTAGCGCCGGAGGAGGTCCGCCGCCTGTTCGCCCCCGCCTTCGCCGTCGACCGGCAGGAGGGCGGGGACGACCCGACCGGCCCACGCTCAGCCTGGTACTGGCTGCGCCGGCTCTGCAAGCCCCCCACGTATAGTGGGGGGTGGGGTGACAGCCCGCCCAGGCTCACGCCGGCCTGCAAGCCTCCCCACGCTCCGTAAGCCCCCCACGTAGTGGGGGGTGAGGTGACAGCTAGCCCACGCCCACCGTCCTGCAAGCCCCCCCACGCCACCTCAAAGTAGGAAATTTCTGGTTCCCAAACCTGTTTCACCCTATCCCTCACCATCACCTACCACCCACCCAGGCAGCTTCCCTGCCCTGACAAGCATCCGCACCAGATTCGGCATGCTATCAAATTGCCTCATGCACAGACTGTACTCCTCCTCGCCAACAGATGGCACCCTCCTATGACACCCAATCAGCATCCCCTCCCGACTCCCTATTAGGTGCTTTATCTTCTCGCATGGGAACTCATTGCAGTACGCACAACTCTCTACCCCCTTCTCCCTCGCACAGGGCCGAGCCTGGCACTGTTGATCAGCCACCCTCCCATCGCTCAGACAGCCGTCGCATTTCACATTTTCTGCCGTGTAATCCTGATGACCAAAGATCTTTCTCCAACCATCAACCAGTCTCTGCCTGACCGCAGGGTCATCAGAACGTGCTGCGCACAAGTGACAGTTGTAACCGCAATATCCTATCATCTCTGTCATTACTGGCTCCTCCCACGCTCTTGGTATTGAAGCAACCCGTATATTCCTTGCACCAAAACCCGCCCCTACCTGGACAGGCGGGCGGGCTGTGTGATACTACAATCTGTACCTCCTCAGCGTTCTGACTACCTCGGAACACCCCAGGGTTGATCCAGCAGCAGGCGTGATATCTGATCGTGCATAGAATTGTATTGCAGCCCCACACAGAAGTCAAGCTCCTCAACTCGCCGCGCCCGCCTGGTGGCAGAACGGACTGGCTTTGCCAACACCCGTCGCAGAGAATTCCACGGGCTTCTGCAACACGCTATCATTCGCCAGGAGGTGTGAGATGTGGAGCTTGCTCTTCGGAGTAGTCGTCATCCCAACCGCGATCATCTGCTGCCTGGCGCTGGCCCATCTATACCGCCAATAGCCAGATGGTCCTGGTGGGGTTCCCCCCAAAAGTTATACCACGTGAGGCTGTGTTTATTGTGATCCTCTGGAAGTGTTCAAAGAACCTCCGAGATCAGGTCGCCGTCGTCGTAGGGCTGTGGATAGCGTGGGCAACTTGGAGTCTGCGGAGAGTTGTCAGCAAGGCAACCGCAGTGGAGCTATGCGGAGGCATTCCCGCTCCATCTGCTAATAGCTTCTCCCCCAATGACAAAAACACCCGTCCCAATCTATGCGTAATTCTAGCACAAACCGTGCCGCCTGTCTGTAGGGAGAGTTTGACAATTGGTGCAGGGAAAGCTTGACTATGGGTGCGTGGATAGTTGGGCGAAACCCCCGCCTGCGGCGGGGGCTTCCAAATTGGCGCGGCAAGCACACTTGCGCTATAATGGTGGTATGATCCAAGGTCGTCGTCCTCGTCTATGGCTTGCACTGGCGCTGGTCGTGGTCCTCGTCGCCGCCGCGGCGCTGTGGTTGCTGGGCATTCAGCCCGACAGCGGCAGCCGTTCGGCTCTGTCCACGCCTGTGACTTCCGGGGTGTCGCCCTTGCCCACCCCCACGCCCGCGTCCGCAGCAACCCATCCCCCCCCCTGGGCCGCCGGTGGAGCGGTGCTGCTGTGGGTCGCATTGGGCATCGTGCTGGCCCTGGGAATCGCCTTCGTCATCATCCGCTGGCATCGCCACGACGCCGGGCATCGCAGCGATACCGGGCATCGCAGCGATGCCATATGAGAAACCGCAGCCCCTCCTACCGCGTGGCCCTCGCCTTGTTGGTGCTGGCCGCGTTTGCCGTGCGCGCCGCGTCGCTCGACGCCCAGTCCATGTGGCGGGACGAGGTGGATGCGGTACGTTTTTCCACTGGACCCTGGGCCGAGATACTCTCGAGCTTTGCTCGCCCCGGCTGGAACGGACCGTTCTACTTCCTGCTCCTGCGGGGCTGGATCGCGCTCGCTGGCCCGAGCGAGTACGCGACGCGCTTCTTCTCCCTCGCGTTCGGCGTCCTCGGCGTGCCGCTGGTCTACGCGCTGGGCCGCCGCCTGTTCGACCGCCAGGTTGGCCTGCTCGCTGCGCTGCTGATGGCCGCCTCCCCCTACCTGACCTGGTACAGCCAGGAGGCCAAGATGTACACGCTGGTGGCGGCGCTGGCGCTGATCGCGATCTACGGACTGCGCCGGGCCGTCGAGGGAGCAGGCTGGGGCTGGTGGGCGGTGCAGATCGTCGCGACCAGCCTGGCCTTCTACGCCCACATCCTGGCCGCCCTGCTGGTACCTGTGCAGGTGCTGCTCTACTTCGCCTGGTGGCCCCAGGCACGCCGGCAGTGGGCTGGTGCACTGGCCAGCCTGGCCTGCCTGACGCTACCCTACCTGCCACTGGCCCTCTGGCAGGCCCCGCTCGTGCTCCAGGCCCGCGAGACCGGCTTCTACGCCTACGCGCTGGACGAGATGGTAAAGATTCTGCTCAACGGCTGGAGCACGGGGATCCTCAGTTGGGGTCGGCCCTGGGCCACGGTGCTGATAAGCACACTGGCTGTGTGGGGATTGGTAGGCCCCGTGGGAAGAACCCTTGCGAAGGTTCAGCAGCCCGCCTCGCGCCAAGAGGTCCTGCACCCACCGGGAACACCCCCAGCACCAGTGCAATTCGCAACCTTCGCAAGGGTTGCGGATTGGGCGAACCGCCTCGCGCTGCTGGGCTGGCTCGCGATCCCACTGCTGGCCGTGTGGCTCATCTCACTGCGGCAGCCGCTTTTCACCGATCGCTACCTCATCTGGACCGCGCCCGCTTTCTACCTGCTGGTCGCGCTGGGGCTGGCGTCGCTATGCCGTTTGGGCGGCTACGGTCGTCGGGCCTGGACGACAGTGGCCCGCGGGCCGGGCGCGCGACGCGATCTCGTCCGAACGCTCGGTGGGACCCTGGGCTGGGCAGCGGCCGTGCTCCTGGCAGGCACCATCCTCGCCTGTGACAGCGCCAACCTGTGGCGACAGGCCTCGGTCCCCATCAAGTCCGACTTTCGGGCCGCCGCCGCCTACGTCGCCAGTTATCGCGCGTCCGACGGGCCAACAACCGAGCACCGCGCGTCCGATGAGCCAACTGTCTCCCATGCCACCGACGACAAATACACCTTCAAATGCTTCCTGCCACTTGTCGTGAGAGACCGCTATTTCGACGAATTGATCGTCTTTCAGATCCCCTACGGCAGACATACCTTCGACTACTACTTTCCCACAGAAGAATACCCCTGGACCGAGGGGCTCTACACCAACCACCGCGCCCCGGACGGCTCCTACCTGATGGGCGAGCAAGAGGCTGCGTACCGCATGCAGGAGATGACGGCAGGGCACGACGTCGTCTGGCTGGTCGCCACCGAAGTAGAGATGTGGGACGAACGGAAGCTGGTACAGGCGTGGTTGGACGCTAACGCGCAGCGAACAGACGAGGCACACTTTGTGCGGGTGGACGTGTACAGATACGTGAGGCGTGAAACGTGAGGCGTGAAACGTGAAACGTGATGCGTGATGCGTAACTCGTGATTACGTTTCACGCATTACGCATTACGTATTACGTATTTCGGAGAGTTCTGCATAAAAGTTCCTTCACAACCTAATACGACCACAGGAGCCGACTGGGCGACGCCTTGAGGTCCGGCCTGCCGATCCGGTGTGCAACGATGACACAGGCTATGTAGGCCAGGCAACGGGACAAGATATACTGTGCTACCTGGCTTAGACCACGAATGCGCAAGTTGTTCAAGCCGAAGTGTCGTTTGAGTTGTGCGAAGCTGCGTTCGACGAGACTGCGCAACTTGCGTTTGGCTTCCAGCCATTCATCCGGGTCATCCAGGTAGGTGTATCGCTCTTGTCGTTGGGCACCGTTGCGCGGGTTGAAGTGAAAGAGCGGGACGGCCCCCAATACCTCAGCCACCAAGTCCCGCAGGGGGTTGGAGCAGTAGCCGCTGTCGCCAAGGACGAACTCGACGCGGATGTTCAGCGGGTCGAAGAGTCGTCCGAGACGACGAGCGGCCTGCTTGCCCAAGGTAATGTCATTGAGATTGGCAGTCACCACAGAAGCGTCAAGCGGTTCACCATCCTTGGCCGTAGCCAGGGAGAGCTTGAAGCCGAAGACCCGTCCGGTCCAGGGTTTGGGGTAACTCCAAGCCCCCTCCTGTTCGCTGAAGCCGGTGGGACTGTTGGGGAAGAAGCGAGCCAGGTCGCTGCAGGCGGCGATGAGCGAGGTGTCGAGTAGGACGTCGGAGACGTCAATGTAGCCCTGGGTCACGGCTTCTCGCACCAAGGTCTGCATCAGGAACTTGAGGGGATAGACCCCCAGGACGTTGATGCGCCGTTCGAAGGTCGTGTAGACGGGCAACTTGGCCGGATCGGTGGGCAGGTCCAGCAAGCGGCGCAACGGTCCGCCATGCTTGCGCGAACGGAGTTTGGAGTGCAACTGGTGGAGGTTCCAGTCCTTGAGTCCCATCACCAGTAGCATCAGGACGATGGTACGATGGGAAACCTTGGGTTTGGGGCCGCGCCGATCTCGCATCTTCCAATAGCGGTGTTGGATGTAGTGGGTCAGTTTGTTCACGCTTCGCTCAACAGCCAGCGTCTGCAGGAACTCCTCCAGGCTCAGGGGGTCGAAGAAAGGGAGACGGCGTTTGTCCTCCTCGGCTGGGTGAGGCGGTTTGGTGTGCAGTTGGTCATAGAGGGCGCGCGCTGCCGCGTGCCATCGGTTGTGGCGCAACGCCCGGGCCACCGCTCGCTTGGCCTCGCTGATGCGTTCCAGTTGTTGGTAGGCCAGTGCTAGCCCGTAGTGATAGTTGGCATTCGGCTCATCAGCGACCACCAGTTCTGTGAAGATGGTCAGAGCAGCCTTGCCTTCCTTGGCCAACAAATGGAGTACGCCTTGCAGGTGACGGGCCTGTCGGTCTGCGACACCTACCACAGGAAGCAGTTGCTCATGCAGCACCTGCAGAGCGGCCTGATAGTCGGTCATCTGCTGGTGGACGACGATCAGGCTGTACAGAGTAGACACATCGCCGGGCTCCAGGGCCAAAGCCTGACGCAGGCTGACCAGTGCATCGGCGTAGGCCTCGGTCTGCATCTGCAGAGTAGCCAACTGCCGCCACAGGACAAGCTGTTCCTGCGGGTCAGCCGTGCACTCCAGCGCCTGGGTCAGCGCCCGGATCGCGGACCCGGGGTCACCGGCCTTCAGTTCCAGCATCGCCTGGTCATGATAGAGTTGCACGCCGGGTGCTTCCAAGGCCAACACTTGCTGCAGGGCAGCATCCGCTAGCCAGAAGATGCCCATTTCCAAGTAGATGACGTACAACAGGTGATAGACCCGGCTATCAGCTCCCGCGAGGGCCAAAGCACGACCACAGGTCGCTCGTGCCCGCTCCAACTGGCCGGTGAACAGATGGTCGGCCGCACATACCAGTTCTTTCTCCGGGTCACCCGTGCTGAGCGTCTCGATATGAGCGTAGAGAGCTTCCACATCTTCATCGTCCCGAATCAGCACCCGGCAGAAGTTGGCATAGCGCAACCAGGCTGCCAGGTGCTCTGGATTGTGGTGAGTGGTACGCCGCAGTACGTTGTAGGCTTGGCGTAGTCGGTTCGGCAAGCAGAGATATACTTCGACCAGTTTGAGCGCTACGTCTACTGCGTGTCGGCGGCGGTCGAAGACGTAGCGGTACTGGCGGCGGGCCTTCCGGTACGCTTCCTGGGCATAGTAGATGTCGCCCAGACATTCTCGGGCGGCCATATCGTTTGGCTCCTGCTCGATGTGTGGCTGCAACAAGACGATGGCCTCCTCCACCTGCCCGGCATCGCGTAGGGCTATCGCTTGCTGGACAACTGGCGCTGTTTGCTCTATACTCATCGGGGGACACACCTCCTTGATAGCGTTTGTAGCAACGCCATTTTACCAGGAGATGTGTCCTCGGACTATCGGCGGCTATGTGCCACCGCTGTTTTTATGCAGAACTCTCTATTTCGTATTGCGTATTACGCATTATTTTCCCTTCGCGGTATAATACGCGCGAGTCCGTGTTCGGAGGTCACGTTTGGAGCTTGGCACCGTACGAGCTGTAGATATCCAGCAAGAGATGCGCGACGCGTACCTGGACTATGCGATGAGCGTCATCGTCGCGCGGGCGCTGCCCGACGCCCACGATGGCCTCAAGCCGGTCCAGCGCCGCATCCTCTACGCGATGCACGATATGGGCCTGCGACCCGACGCGCCGCACAAGAAATCCGCTCGGATCGTCGGCGAGGTGCTGGGCAAGTATCACCCCCACGGCGACTCGGCGGTCTACGACGCGATGGCCCGCATGGCCCAGGATTTCAGCTTGCGTTACCCACTGGTCGATGGGCAGGGGAACTTTGGCTCGGTGGACGGCGACAGCCCGGCCGCGATGCGGTACACCGAGGCCCGCCTGAATCGCATCGCCACCGAACTGTCGCTCGACATCGAGAAGGACACTGTAGACTGGGGGGACAATTTCGACGGCACGTTGCAAGAGCCCGCTGTGCTTCCGGCCCGCCTGCCCAACCTGCTGGTCAACGGCTCGTCTGGCATCGCCGTCGGCATGGCGACGAACATCCCCCCCCACAACCTGGGCGAGGTGTGCGACGCGCTGGGCTACGTGATCGATCGCTGGGATGAATTGGACGAGGTGACGGTCGATGACCTGATGCAGTACGTCGAAGGGCCTGATTTTCCCACCGGCGGCATCATCGTCGGGCGAGAGGGAGTCAGGCAAGCGTACGTCACCGGCCGCGGGCGCATCGTCGTCCGGGCGATGACGCACGTCGAGGAGATGTCCGGTGGCCGCCATCGCATCGTCATCACCGAACTGCCCTACCAGGCGAACAAATCGTCCTTGCTGGAGCGGATCGCCGACCTCGCGCGCTGTGGCCGTATCGACACGATCTCTGACCTGCGCGACGAGTCGGACCGGCGCGGGATGAGCATCATCGTCGAACTCAAGCGCGGCGCGCAACCGCGCGATACGCTGAACCAACTGTTCAAATACACGCCCCTGCAGTCCACGTTCGGCGCGCAGATGCTGGCGCTGGTGGACGGTGAACCGCGCCTGCTGAGCCTCAAGCGGGCGCTGCAGCTCTACGTCGAGCACCGCCGCGACGTGATCGCCCGGCGCACAGAGTACGAACTGGAGAGGGCCCGCCATCGCGCCCACGTCCTCGAGGGGCTAAAGGTCGCGCTCGACCGCCTGGACGCCGTCATCCAGACGATCCGGCGGTCGCCCGACGTCGAGGCCGCCCGCGAACAATTGATGGCGCGGTTTGAGCTGACAGAGATCCAGGCGCAGGCGATCCTGGATATGCAACTGCGCCGGCTGGCGGCGTTAGAGCGCCAAAAGATCGAAGACGAGTACCTGGAGTTGATCCAGCGCATCGCCTATTTGGAGGATCTGCTGGCCTCACCGCGCAAGGTCCTGTACCTCATCAAGGAGGAGCTGGCCGAGCTGAAGCGCGCCTACGGCGACGGCCGCCGCACCCGCATCGTCGAGGGGGAGACAGAGTTCGAGGAGGGGAATCTGGCCGTCGAGGAGGACGTGCTGGTCACAATCACGCGACGCGGCACCATCAAGCGCGTGCCGGTCGAGGCCTGCCGGGCCGAGGGACGCGGTGGGCGGGGGAGGATCGGGGTGACCGCCCACGACGAGGACGACGTCCTGTACCTCTTCTCCGCCCAAACGCTTGATTCTATCCTCTTCTTCAGCAACCTGGGCAAGGTCTATCAGGAGCGCGTCTACCAGATTCCTGACGCCAGCCGTGCCGCCGGGGGCGTGTTGGTGACCAGTATCCTGGCGCTCGACGCCGACGAGCGGGTCACGGCTGCTCTCGCCGTGCCGGGTACCGGGCCGGATCGCTACCTGATGATGGTCACGCGCCAGGGCCGGGCCAAGCGTGTCGAGCTGAAGGAGCTCAGCAACGTGCGGCCCGGCGGACTGGTCGCCATCCGCCTGGACGAAGGGGACGAACTGGGCTGGGTCAGCCACATGCGGGGCGATGGGGACGTCATCGTCGTCACCGGGCAGGGCCAGGCGCTGCGCTTTCGCGGGGAGACCGTGCGCCCGATGGGATGCGCGGCCGCCGGCGTCAACGCGATCAAGCTGGACCCGGGCGACTTTGTCGCCGATGCATCCGCCAGCGAGCGGTGTCCAGAGGTTGCCGAAGGACCGGAGGCGGAACTGCTGACGGTCACGACCAGGGGGTACGGCAAGCGGACGCCGTTGAGCGAGTTCCCGGTCAAGGGACGCTATGGGAAAGGCGTCCGCTGCCTGGGTGGCGAGCGGGAGCACACCGGCGTCATCGCCGCCGCCCGCGTCGTGTGTCCCGACGACGACGTCACGCTCGTGTCGTCAGTTGGTGTGGTGTTGCGCACCCGCGTGGCCGAGGTTCCCCAGATGGGGCGGGCGGCCCGAGGGGCGAAGGTGATGGATCTTGAGCCAGGGGACGAGGTGGCGTCGGTGGTGGTGGTGAACAGTGAGGAACAGGTACATGTGGACCGATCTGCATGACCGTCGCCCCAGCCAGATGCTGGCCCTCATACCGGAGCCGGAGGTCCAACTGCTGGCCGAGACGCTGGTGGCCTTCGCCAACTCCGATGGCGGCACCGTCCTCATCGGCGTGGACGAGGCCGGTGAGGCTACCGACCAGGTCTATTCTGACGAAGTCGAAGTCGCACTGCAGGCCGCGGTGCAGGAATGCCGGCCGCCGGTCGAGGCCCGTTGGCACCAGGCGGCGGCTGAGGAGGGCCTGGCCTTTGCGATCGTCGTCGTCCGCAGCCCCGAGCTCCACAGCCTGGCCGACGGGCGCGTGCTCGTCCGCGCAGGCGCAGAGAACCGTCCGCTCAGTGGCGACCAGATTCGCCAACTGGCGGCGACCAAGTCCACCGGCGATTTCGAGGCCGAACCCGCGCCCGGGGCACGGCGGGAGGACCTGGACGACGAGGTGATCGCCGAGTTCGTCGCCAAGTGGGAGGAGCGCCAGCACCGGGAATGGACGCGCGCTGTGGACGACCTGCTGCTCGAAGTGGGCGCGCTGGACGAGGACGGCCGCCCCACCGTCGCGGGCGTGTTGCTGTTCGCTGGCAACCCCCAGGCATTCCTGCCGCAGTGTGGCCTGACCTTTGTCAAGTTCGTCGGCACGCTGCCCCGGGGCGAGGCCGGGCAGCCGGGCTATGGCCGTCGCGAGGAGATCGGCGGGCCATTGGCGCGCATCATCCAGCGCACCTGGGAGGTCGTGGGCGAAGAGATGCGCATCGGCGCGGTCGTCACCGGGCTGGAGCGGGAGGAACGCACCGAGTACCCGATCTCGGCCGTGCGCGAGGCATTGGTCAACGCCGTGGCGCACCGGGACTACCGGCTGGGTGGGCGGCGCATCGAGGTGCGCATGTTCACCGACCGCATGGAGATCACCAGCCCGGGCGGACTTCCGGGCTATATCACCGTGGACAACATCGTCGAGGAGCACTTTTCGCGCAACCCGCGCCTCGTCTCCGGCCTGTACCAGTGGGGCTACATCGAGGAACTGGGGCTGGGCGTGGACCTGATGATCGAGGAAATGGTGCGGGCCGGCCATCCCCCGCCCAGGTTCAAGGACACGCCCTACTCCTTCACCGTCACGCTCCATAACGTCCGCGAACGCGCCCCCCTGCCCGCCTGGACGCGCACGATGAACGAGCGGCAGGCCAAGGCTCTGACCTACGTGCAGGAGCACGGGCGCATCACCAACCGCGAGTATCGCCATCTCTGTCCCGACGTCAGCGCCGAGACGCTGCGGCTCGACCTGGCCGACCTGGTGGAGCGGGGGCTTTTGCTCAAGATCGGTGCCAAAAAGGGGACGTATTACATATTGAAATGACCCAGAAGCAATAACCAATGACCAATGACCAATAACCAATGACAGATGACAGATGGTCAATGACCAAACTGATGTTTTTTATCCCAAATTTATCCCAAATGAAACTTGGGATATCCTACCCGAATACTCATTGAGTTATGAAGCCGTGATTGGGACTGGCATGTGCGTCGGACCGTTGCCGAGTCGCTGAATGCCATCACCGGGCTGATTTCGGCCCGGATCCCCCTGCGGGCGGCAGTCGTGGGAGGGACAGCAGGCGAGGGAGCTGGAGCCGAGGATTGGCCGGTGCTGGAGTGGTTTACGCATCACGCAACCCATCATCACACATTGAGGAGGAATTCCAATGGACCTGCATCTCAGCGATGAACACCGTATGATCCGTGACATGGCGCGCGACTTTGCCCAAAAGGAAATCGTGCCCATCGCAGCCCACTATGACGAGACGGGCGAGTTCCCGAACGAGACCATCCAGAAAATGGGTGCCCACGGCTTTATGGGCATCGCCGTGCCGGAGGAATACGGGGGCGTGGGGATGGACACGCTGGCCTACGTCCTGGCGCTGGCGGAGATCTCCAAGGCAGACGGCTCCCACGGCGTCATCATGTCCGTCTGCAACTCCCTCTTTTGCTATGGCATCAACCACTTTGGCACCGAGGAGCAGAAGCAAAAGTACCTCCGGGCGGTCGCCAGCGGCGAGGTCATCGGGGCCTACGCGCTGACCGAGCCCCAGTCCGGCTCCGACGCCGCCAACATGCGGGTGATGGCCACCCTTTCCCCCGACGGCTCCCACTATGTCGTCAACGGCACAAAGTCCTGGATCACCAGCGGGCCGGTGGCCAAATACATCCTGCTGTTCGCCCAAACCGACCCCGACGCCAAGCCCCGCTACCGGGGCGTCAGCGCGCTTCTCATCGACACCGACGAGCCGGGGTTCGAACGAGGCAAGACCGAGCCCAAGCTGGGCATCCGCGCCTCCGCCACCTGCGAGGTTCACTTCGAGGACTACAAGTGCCCGGTGGAGGCCCGGCTGGGCGAGGAGGGGCAGGGCTTTAAGATATCCATGGCCGTGCTGGACGCGGGGCGCATCGGCATCGCCGCGCAGGCGCTGGGCATCGCCGAGGCGGCCTACGAGGCCTCGGTCGAATATGCCCGCGAACGGGAGGCCTTTGGTCAAAAGATCGGCCAGTTCCAGATGATCCAGCAGAAACTGGCCGACATGAAGATACGCATCGAGGCCAGCCGGCTGCTCATCTACCAGGCGGCGCTGGCCAAGGACGAGGCCAAGAAGACGGGCAAACGGTACACGTTAGAGTCCTGCATGGCCAAGACGTTTGCCTCGGAGACGGCGATGTGGGTGACCACACAGGCGATCCAGATCCACGCCGGGATGGGCTACAGCAAGGAATTGCCCGTCGAGCGCTACTTCCGCGACGCCAAGGTCACCGAGATCTATGAGGGCACGAGCGAGATCCAGCGCATGGTGATCGCGCGGCACGAGACAGGGTTGCGATAGGAGGAATATCGTGAAAGCGCTCTGCTTTTACGAACACGGCGAGTTGGACGTGCTGCGCTACGACGACGTGCCCGACCCCGAGCCCGGCCCGGGCCAGGTGCTGGTGCGGGTGCGGGCCTGCGCCCTCAACCACCTGGACGTCTTTGTGCGGCGGGGCTGGCCGGGCTTGAAGCTGGAGATGCCCCACTGGACCGGGGCGGACGTGGCAGGAGAGGTAGCCGCGCTGGGCGAGGGGGTCACCAGTTGGGAGGTAGGCCAGCGCGTGGTCGTGGAACCCGGGTTCAGCACCCGCGAGGACGAGTTCACCTGCCGGGGGGAGCACTCGCTCAGCCCGGGCTACTGCATCTGGGGGGAGCAGGTACGGGGCGGGCAGGCGGAGACCATGGTCGTGCCGGCGGACAGCCTGATGCCAATCCCCGACGGGCGGGACTTTGCCCAGGCGGCTGCGCCGCTGCTGGTGAGCCTCACCGCCTGGCGCATGCTCATCCATCGCGCGAAAGTGCGGGCCGGCGAATCGGTCCTCGTCATCGGCGCTGGCGGTGGAGTCAACTCGATGGCCATCCAGATCGCCAAGCTGGCCGGTGCCACCGTCTACGCGCTCACGAGCACGGAGAAGAAGACGGAGATGGCCCGCGAACTGGGAGCCGACGTAGTGCTCAACTATCGGGAGGACCGCACGTGGAGCAAGACCCTCTTCAAGATGACCGGGCGACGAGGAGTGGACGTGGTGGTGGACAACGTCGGGCAGGCGACGCTGGCCCAGAGCATGCGGGCCGTCGCCCGAGGAGGGCGCATCGTCATCGTCGGCAACACGTCCGGCCCCAAGACCGAGATCGACCTCCGCTTCATCTTTGGCAAACAGATCAGCATCATCGGCTCGACGATGGGCAGCCTTCAGGATTTTCAGGACGTGATGGCGCTGCTGTGGGCGGGCAAGCTCAGGCCGGTGGTGGACCGGGTGCTGCCGCTCAGCGAGGGCAAGGCGGCCTTCGAGGCGCTCGAGCGGGGGGAGCAGTTTGGCAAGATCGTGCTCACGCCGTGAGCGGACTGCCCTGACCCGCGCTCAGAAGTGGGTAGTCATTCTGGCGCTGCTGGTACTGGGGCTGGGGCTGGCGAACCTGGTCCGGATGGGCGTCGCGCTGTGCTACGCCTCCCTCCTGCCCGACCTGCCGACGACGGTGCCACTGGAGTACCTGGCGGGTATGGGTGCGTTCTGGGGAGTGGCGCTGACCGTGTGTGCGGTGGGGCTGGCGCGCTTCCGTCGCTGGGGCCGGTGGGGCACGCTGGCGGCAACGACAGCCTACGAGGCCCACGTGTGGGTCAACCACCTCCTGTTCGACGCATCGGACTACTCCCGCCAGACCCAGGGCTGGGATCTGCTCCTGACGGTGATCCTGTTGGCCCTCATCTGGGGATCCCTGAGCCTGCGCGGCGTGCGAAAGGTATTCCCAAGCCAGGTTGACACGGATCAGCAGGATTAAGACGGATCAGGGTCCAGTGACAGCCAACCCAAGCCCCCCACGTAGTGGGGGGTCCGGTGACAGCCAGCCCAGGCCCCGGTGACCCAAGCCAGGCTGACACGGATCAGCAGGATTAAGACGGATCAGGCCCCGGTGCCAGCCACCCCAAGCCCCCCACGTAGTGGGGGGTTCGGTGACAGCCAACCCAGGCCCCGGTGACCCAAGCTAGGCTGACACGGATCAGCAGGATTAAGACGGATCAGGATCCAGTGCCAGCCACCCCAAGCCCCCCACGTAGTGGGGGGTTCGGTGACAGCCAACCCAGGGTCCAGTGACAGCCACCCCAAGGGAGCAAGAAAATGACCCGTCTTACCGTTCTCTCCGACGTCCACGGCAACCTGCTCGCGCTGGAGGCCGTCCTGGCCGACGTCGCAGCCCAGGGCGCGCCGGACGCAACCTGGGTGCTGGGCGACCTGGTCGCCTTCTGTCCCTGGCCGGCCGAGACACTGGACCGGCTGCGGGCGCTGCCGGACGTCGCCTTCCTGCAGGGCAATACCGATCGCTACCTGGTCACCGGCCGGCGGCCCGTCGCCCCGGTCCGCTCACCCGACGACTGGGCCTCCATGCCCGAGACGCTCACCGGTCGCGACGCCAACTTCCGTTGGGCCGTGGAGCGGCTCTCCTACGCCGCCTACGAGTTCCTGCGTGACCTGCCGCCGAGGTTGGACATGGATGTGCCGGGCTATGGGCGCGTCCTCGCCGTCCATGCGACCCCCGACGACGACGAGACCAACCTCTACCCCGACACGCCCGACGAACAGGTCCGGCGCCACCTGGCCGGGCTGGACGCCCGCCTGGTCCTGTACGGCCACACGCACCGGCCGGTGGACCGCACCGTCGCCGGCGTCCAGTTGGTCAACGACGGCAGCGTAGGCATGCCGCTGGATGGCGACTCACGGCCCGCCTACGCGCTGATCGACTTTGCGGGCGGGCGGTGCACCGTCACCATCCGCCGCGTGGCATACAACGCGGAAGCGGTGATCGCTGAACTGGAACGGGTGGAGCACCCAGCGCGGGCGTGGCTGGGACACGTCTTGCGCCATGCCACCCTACCGGGATAGGCGTATCGCTCGCCAGCGGCATTGGGCAAGCGATAGCATGAACGTCAGAATATCAAGGTGATGAATTGATCATGTCCAGGGGAAATATGACATCCAAAGAACGGTGGCTGGTCGTGCTCAACCGCGAGAGGCCGGACCGGCTCCCGATGGACTACTGGGCCACCGACGAGGCGACGCAGAAGCTGATGAAGCATCTCGGATGCGCTGAACCGTGGGAGATGTTCGAGCGGCTCCACATCGATCAGCCCGTGACGGTCACACCCAGGTACATCGGTCCTCCGATCAAGCCCGGCTACGACATGTACGGGTGCCGGTTTGAAGACGTCGGCTATGGCACTGGCGTGTATTCCGAGTGCGTCACCCATCCGCTGGCCCAGTACGACACGGTCGAGGAGATCGCGGGAAACACCACGTGGCCCACGGCCGACTGGTTCGATTACTCGGTCATACCCGATCAGATCAAGGGGAAGGAGATGTACCCCATCCGGGGCGGCGGGTCGGAGCCATTCCTGACCTACAAGAACCTGCGCAGCATGGAGCAGGCGTACATGGACCTGATCCTCAACCCCGACATGGTGAACTACTGCCTGGACAAACTCTTTGACTTCTGCTACGAAAACACGGTTCGCATCTACGAGCAGATACCCGGGCAGGTGGACATCTCTTACGTCGCCGAGGATTTTGGGGCGCAGGAGGATCTGTTGATCTCCCCGAAGGTGATCCGGGAGTTCTTCATACCGAGGATGGAACGGATGATCGACCTGGCTCACCAGGCCGGTGCGTACGCGTTCTTCCACAGCGATGGGGCGGTCAGGAAGATCATCCCAGACATGATCGCGGCGGGGATCGACGTCCTCAATCCACTTCAGTGGCGGTGCAAGGGGATGGAGCGGGAGGGGCTGAAACGAGACTTTGGCGACCAGGTGATCTTTCACGGCGGCGTGGACAACCAGTATACCCTCGCCTTCGGGAGCGTGGAAGAGGTGCGGGAGGAGGTGATCACCAACATCCAGGTCCTGGGCGCGGGAGGCGGGTACATCCTGGCTCCCTGTCACAACATCCAGGCGGTCAGCCCACCGGAGAACGTGGTGGCGATGTACGAGACCGGGTACGAGTACGGGCAGATGTGATGGAAGCGCGAACTCGTTCGCGGCCGCCCGCAACGAGTTGCGGCGTCCGGTGGCAGGGAGCGGGGAGAACACAGTGAACGATCTGAAACGCGCCAAACGGGAATGGGAGGAAAACGCCGTCAAGCCTGTCCTTGATCGCTTCCCTGAGCGGCGGGATCAGTTTGAGACCCTCTCCGGCATCCCGCTCGACCGGGCGTACACGCCCGCCGACGTGGAGGTCGACTACCTCGAGGATCTGGGTTTCCCCAGCCAGTATCCGTTCACCCGCGGGGTGCAGCCCACGATGTACCGGGGCCGGCTGTGGACGATGCGCCAGTACGCCGGATACGCCACCGCCGAGGAATCCAACGCCCGCTACAAGTACCTGCTGGAGCAGGGGCAGACGGGCCTGTCCGTCGCCTTCGACCTCGCCACCCAGATCGGCTACGACGCCGACGACCCGCTGGCCGAGGGGGAGGTGGGCAGGGTCGGCGTCTCGATCAGCAGCCTGGACGACATGCGGACCCTCTTCGACGGCATCCCACTGGACCGGGTCAGCACGTCGATGACGATCAACGCCCCGGCCGCGATCCTCCTGGCGATGGTCATCGCCGTCGGCAAAGCGCAGGGGGTGGAACCCCGCCAACTGCGCGGCACGGTGCAGAACGACATCCTCAAGGAGTACGTCGCCCGAGGCACCTACATCTTTCCGCCCCGTCCCTCGATGCGCCTGGTGACCGACCTCTTCCGCTACTGCGCCGCCGAGGTCCCGCGGTGGAACACGATCAGCATCAGCGGCTACCACATCCGCGAGGCTGGCTCGACCGCCGTCCAGGAGGTCGCTTTCACGCTCGCCAACGGCGTCGCCTACGTCCAGGCGGCGATGGAGGCAGGGCTGGACGTGGACACCTTCGCGCCGCGCCTCTCGTTCTTCTTCAACGCCCACAACGACTTTCTGGAGGAGATTGCCAAGTTCCGTGCCGCCCGCCGCCTCTGGGCGCAGTTGATGCGGGACCGGTTCGGCGCACAGGACCCCCGCTCCTGGCGGCTGCGCTTCCACACGCAGACGGCCGGTTGCACGCTCACCGCCCAGCAGCCAGAAATCAACGTCGTCCGGGTGACGCTCCAGGCGCTGGCGGCGGTGCTGGGCGGCACGCAGTCGCTGCACACCAACTCCCGCGACGAGGCGCTGTGGCTGCCCACCGAGGAGTCGGTCCGCATCGCGCTGCGCACGCAGCAGGTCATCGGACACGAGTCGGGCGTCGCCAACACGGTGGACCCGCTGGCCGGTTCCTACGTGATCGAGCACCTCACGAACGAGATCGAGCGGCGGGCGCGGGCGTACATCGACAGGATCGACGCGCTGGGCGGGGCGCTGGCGGCGATCGAGCAGGGGTACGTCCAGCAGGAGATCGCCGACGCCGCCTACCGCTACCAGCGCGAGGTGGATGCAGGGGACAGGATCGTGGTGGGGGTGAACGCGTACCAGGTGGAGGAGGGACAAGTAGCGCTGGAGCGGCTGGCCGTGGACCCGGCCATCGAGGAGCGGCAGCGGGCCCGGCTGGCCGCGCTGCGGGCGCGGCAGGATGGGGAGCGGGCCTCGGCCGCGTTGGCCCGGATCGAGGCGGCCGCCCGTGCTCCCGACGAGCCACTGATGGACCTGTTCATCGCCGCCGTGGAGGCCGACTGCACGCTCGGCGAGATCTGCGGCGTCCTGCGGCAGGTGTGGGGGGAGTACCGGCCACGCGTGAGCATCTAGAAATTTGACGTTTGACTACAAACTGTATATAATTGACTACAAATTGTAGTTGGAGCGGGCAAAGTGTTGGATAAGCTGATCTCCTCCTCGGCACGGGTCAAAGTCCTGAGATTGCTGCTGCTCAACGAGGAGAAACGATACTACCAGAGGGAAATCGCCGAACTGGCAGGATTGCCCGTGCGTGCGGTCCAGCGAGAGGGCGCGCGGCTGACCGAGATTGGACTCCTGCGCCGGATCGAGGATGGCAACCGGGTCTACTTCCAGGCCAACGCGGCCTGCCCGATTTTCGCTGAACTGAAGCGCATCCTGCTCAAGACCGTCGCCCTCGAACTTTTACTGAGCGAGCCCCTCGCCAGAGAGGGACAGATTGAGGTCGCCTTCATCTACGGCTCCTACGCTGCCGATCGGGAGACCGCTACCAGCGACGTAGACCTCTTTGTCATCGGCTCCATCTCCAGCCGGCAGTTGTCCGCGGCGTTGCGTCCCGTGCAGACGGAGGTCCAGCGGGAATTCAGTTACCACCTGGTCTCACCGGAAGAGTTCCGAGAGCGGTTGAGTCGGAACGACGGGTTCCTGCGCAACGTGATCGAGGGCCCCAAGGTCTTTGTGATTGGCAATGAAGAAACGCTACGCACACTTGCAGCGCGAATGCGTGGGGGGATGGTGATGGGGAAACAAGATATGACGGAACCGATGTTGAGCGTGGAGGAGGCGCTGGAACGGGTGCTGGGCGCGTTTCATCCGCTGGAGCCGGAGCGGGTGCCCATCCTCGAGGCGCTGGGCCGCGTCCTGGCCGGGGACGTGTACGCCGGCGTGGACGTCCCGCCGCACGCCAACTCGTCGATGGACGGCTATGCGGTGCTGGCAGCCGACACCGCCGGGGCCGGCCGCCGGGCTCCCAGCCGCCTGCGCGTCATCGGCGAGCTGGCCGCGGGCTACGTCACCGGGACGGCGGTAGCGCCCGGCACGGCGATCCGCATCATGACCGGCGCGCCCATCCCGCCAGGCGCCGACGCCGTCGTGCGGGTCGAGGACACGGCGGCGGAGGGTGAGTGGGTCGAGGTCTTTGCGCAAGTGCCGGTGGGCCAGTACGTCCGCCCCGCCGGAGAGGACGTGCGCCGGGGGGAGCTGGTTCTGCGACGGGGGACGATCGTCCGCCCGCAGGAGGTGGGGATGCTGGCCACGCTGGGGCAAGGCCAGGTGCCCGTCACCCGCCGCCCCCGGGTGGCGATCCTGGCCACCGGCGACGAGGTCGTCGAGATCGACGCCCCGCTCGCGCCGGGCAAGATCCGCAACGCCAACAGCTACTCCAACGCCGCGCAGGTGGTCAAGCACGGGGGGACCCCCGTCATGCTGGGCATCGCCCGCGACCGGGTCGAGGAGTTGACGCAAAAGATCAGCGCAGGGCTGGCGCAGGGGGTGGACCTGTTCCTCACCTCCGGCGGCGTCTCCGTCGGCGACTTTGACCTGGTGAAGGACGTGTTGGCCGCCGAGGGGGAGATCAACTTTTGGCGGGTGCGGATGAAGCCGGGGAAACCGCTGGCCTTCGGGCGGATCGGGGGGGTGCCCGTCCTGGGCCTGCCGGGCAACCCCGTCTCGGTGATGGTCTCCTTCGAGATGTTCGTCCGTCCGGCCATTCTCAAGATGCTGGGGGTGACCGGGTGGGAGCGGCCCACCGTCGAGGCCACGCTGATGGACGGCGTGAAACACAAGGACGAGCGGCGCCACTATCTGCGCGTCCGCGTCGAGGCGCACGAGGGAGAACACCGCGCCTACCTCACGGGCGGCCAGGGATCGGGGATCCTGAGTTCGATGGTCAAGGCCAACGGGCTGGCGATCATCCCGGAGGACTGGACTCACGCGGAGGCTGGGGCACGGGTGCGGGTGATGATGCTGGATTGAAATCAATGAACTCTCTTCGCAGACCATCCTCTGCCCGCGGCTATCTCCTCGCTTTCGTCGCCACGGCCTTCTGGTCCACGACGGCCGTCATCATCGGCCACCTGACCACGCGCTTCCACCTGCCGCCGCTGGTGCTGGCGTTCTGGCGCGATTTCGTCGTGGCTGGCACAGTGTTCGGGGCCATCGCGCTGCTGGCCCGGCCGCTGCTGCACCTGGAACGCCGGCACGTGCCGTTTTTCGTCCTCTACGGCCTTGTCCTGGCTGTGTTCAACGCGATGTGGACGGTGTCGGTCGCGCTCAACGGGGCGGCGGTGGCGACGGTGCTGGTCCATACGGCGCCGGCCTTTACGGCGCTGATCGGATGGCGCCGCTGGGGCGAGCGGCTGGACGCACCCAAGATCGTCGCCATCATCTTGAGCATCGCCGGCGTCGCGCTCACGTCCGGTGCATACGACCGGGCCGCCTGGCAGGTCAACCCGGCCGGCATCGTCGTCGGCCTGGCGACCGGGGGTGCGTTCGCCGCCTACAGCCTGCTGGGCAAAGACTCGTCACGGCGGGGCGTCCACCCGTGGACGGCCACGTTGTACTCGTTCGCCATCGGGGCGACGTTTCTGCTGCTCGTACAACGCCCCGACACGCTCTTGTGGCTGTCCCGGCCGCTGGCCGCCGGGCCGGGGGGAGGGCGTGAGGCGGCGCTGGGATGGGGGTTGCTGGTGCTGCTGGCCGTCGTTCCCACAGTGGGGGGATACGGGTTGTACACGGTCAGCCTGACCCACCTGCCAGCCAGCACGGCGAGCCTGATCGTCACGCTGGAGCCGGTCATGACGGCCGCGTTGGCGTTTGTCTTCCTGGGCGAGCGGTTGACCGTCCCGCAAACGCTGGGCGGGGGACTGATCCTGACCGGCGTGGTGCTCCTGCGCCTCAGCGACCGCGTGGCGAACGGCGCACGTGGCTCACCGCTCAGCGGATTTCACGGTTCAAGAAGCCGATCGCCCGGCTCAGGCACAGGACGGCGAGCAGCCCCAGGAGAAGCGCCACCCCCAAGCCGTACTTGAGCTTGATCCCCAGCGCGACCGCGCCGAGCAGCAGGCCAGCGCTATCCACGATCAGCAGCCGCCAGAGGTGGCGCCGCTCCAGCTCGCGCACCCCTACGACCCGCCCTGCGCCCCCCAACCGCCGGGCAAAGTGGTCCAGGTCCCACGCGGAAAGCGCTGCCACGACGCCGGGCAACGTCCAGCCGGCCCCCACGCCCAGCCAGGTGCCGACGGCCGCCGCGCCCACAAAGAGGGCCAGCATCGCCGAAGCCACCCAGCCCCAGCCGGCCCGCTGGCCGAGCAGCCAGAGGAGCCCCAGTGCGGCGACCAGCGACGCGCCAACCCCCAGGCCGCCCAGTCCATAGCCCAGCGCCAGCGCGAACGTAGCCACGAGGATGCTCACAAGCGAGAGTTTGGGAATCATCTTGCGAATGCGGATTTGGTCATGGCCCCACCCCCACGGCGCGGAACCAGTGGGGCAACCGGCCCAGCGACGCGTGGACCGCCTGGTCGAATGGCCTGTCCACGTGCCAATCCACGGTCCAGATGCCGGCCTGTCGCATCTTGCGTAATAGCAGCACCCGCTCCAGGTGCGCGATCCGGGCCGCCAGCGCGACGGACGGCTGCGATTCCAGCGCGCGGACCTCGAATGTGACCGGGTCCGGACTGACGACCAGGAGCTGGTACCCGCGCGCCCGGAGCCGGATGAGCGTCGGCAGGTCGTCCCCGCAGAGAGGGCTGACCAGGACGATCTGCGACCGGGCGGGAAACAGGCGCGTCGGCAGGGCGTCCAGGTCGCCAAAGACCATGCTGTCACCGGTGCGGGCCTGGGCCAGCGCGCGCAGGATCCGCTCTCGCTGGACCTTGCCGTAGCCGGGAAAGGTCCAGTCCCGGAACCACCCGTAGATGAGCAGTCCGACGCGGTTGCCGTCGTTCAAGAACGTGTCCGCCAGCGACGCGGTCGCGCGGATCGCGTGCTCAAAGAGCGCGTCGCCCTGCGACCGGACGTTGACCCGCTGGCGGGCGTCCAGGATCAACCCCACGTCGGCGATACGCTCCTGCTCGAACTCGTTGGTAAAGAGCGCCCGGGGGTGGCGGGCGCTCGCCCGCCAGTTGATCCAGCGCCGGGGATCGCCCACCTGGTACTCCCGCACGCCAAAGAACTCGACGCCGGAGCCGCCCTGCCGGCTGGGAACAGGCCCGGCGTAGGCGCGCGTTCGGCGCGGGCGTATCGCCACCCGCCGCAGCCGCAGGACCTGCGGCAGGATCGTGAGCCGGCCCGGAGCGGGCAGCATCGCCCGCCGCCGGAAGAGGCCCAGGCGATCGCTCGCCGCCACCCGGACGGCCTGAAAGTCCGAGACCCCCCGCTGCCCCCGCACGGTGTACTCCAGCTCGACCGTCCCACCGGGCGGGAGCGAGGTGAGCACGCTCGGCTCCCCGGCGGTCAACTCGAGCAGGCCGGGGACGACGTCCTCCACCAGGACCTCCTCCAGCCGCGAGCCCTCGTTGGCGATCGAGAGCCTGACGACCACGGGCGCGCCCTGCGAGACGCGCTCCGCGCTGAGGGTCCGGGTGGCCCTCAACTGGAGTTCCTCCGGCCCGTACAGCAGCGCCGCGCCCAGGAAGATGATCGAAGGCAGGGCGAGCGCGAGCAGCCCTCCGCTCAGCGTCGCCAGTCCCAGGAGGAACAGCGCGTAGGCCAGCCCGCTCAGCAACAGGAACCTTCTCATCGCCGGGCTCCCGATCACACCCCTGCGATGACGGGCACGGGGATCGCCTGGACGATGGCCGCAAGCACCTCGTCGGCCGCGTGCCGCTGCATCCACAGGTCGGGCTCCAGGATCAGCCGGTGGACGAGCGCCGGCCCGACGAACAGCTTGACGTCGTCGGGGAGCACATAGTCGCGCCCCCGCAGCGCGGCCCAGGCCCGGGACAGCTTGAGCAGCGCCAGCGAGCCGCGGGGACTGGCCCCCACGGCCACCTGCCCGCGTCGGCGCGTCTCGGCCGTGAGCGCGACGATGTAGCGCTCGACGTCCGGATCGACGTGGACCTCCTCCACCGCCTGGCGCATCGCCAGCAGTTGTGCCGCGTCCATCACCTGGGCCAGGTCAAACTCGTCGCGCCGCCGCTCCCGCCTCCGTCTCAGGATCTCTTGTTCCTCCTGCGGCGAGGGATAGCCGACCGAGAGCTTTACGATGAACCGGTCGAGCTGGGCCTCGGGCAGAGGGAACGTCCCCTCGTACTCGATGGGGTTCTGGGTGGCGACGACGATGAAAGGCTGCGGCAGCTTCATCGTCTCGCCTTCGAGCGTCACCTGCACCTCCTGCATCGCTTCCAGGAGGGCGGACTGCGTCTTGGGCGAGGCACGATTGATCTCGTCGGCCAGGACGATGTTGGCGAAGAGCGGGCCCTGGCGCAGCGTGAAGCGGTACGTCTGCGCGTCCGGGGCGCGATCGTAGACGTAGCCCCCGGTGATGTCGCCGGGGAGCAGATCGGGGGTGAACTGGATGCGCTTAAAGTCCAGGCCAAGCACGGTGGCAAAGCTCTTGGCGATGAGCGTCTTGGCCAGGCCCGGGTAGTCCTCCAGCAGCACGTGGCCGCCGGCCGTCAGGATGGCCGCCATGATCTTTTCCAGGAGCGTCCGCTTGCCGACGATGGCGCGCTCGACCTCATCGATCACCCGGCCAGCCAGGGCGGATACGTCAGCGATTTCGACGGTCATGTGAAACCTCCAGTTGGTTCTCCAGGAACTGGACGGTGCTCTCCAGGCCGGGGTCGAGCGGAGAGGGCCGCGCGCGGGACCGCAACTGCTGCCTGAGCCTGGAGAGGAGGCCGATCGGTCCGGCAGGCATCGGCATCAGCCCGGCCCGAAGGTACGCCTGAACCGCCGGCGGTGCGTGCACCTCTCCAGTTCCCAGGCGTCGCTTGAGCTGCTCGGGAGTGAGCCGTTCGCGATGCGTGAGCACATCCAGGATCAGTTTTCGCAGATAGTGGGCCAGGCGCCACCGGGAGTAGCCTCCGCGAGCCGCCAGTTGGATCCGCCTCGCCCAGACCCGCACGCGTCCCGGGGACTCTCCCTCCGCTTCACGCATCCCCCCCACGCTCCCTCCACGCTTGCCCAGGCTTCTCACGGCGACAAACAGGACGAGCGTCAGGAACAGGGACCACAGCAATGGCTGGGGGATGCTTCGAAACAGGAGCCGCCCCAGCCAGAGGATGTACAGGAGCGGAACCACGATCGCCTCGCGGGCAAAGTCCCTGAGGACAAGCACCAGTGGGGCCGCCAGAAGCAGTATGAGAGCCAGGAGCAGCAAACGCCTTCTCATTTACTCCCCATTCTCCATTCTCCACTCTCCACTCTCCATTCTCCATTCTCCATTCTCTATTCTCTACTCCCCACTCTCCATTCTCCATCCTCCATTCTCCCCTCTCCCCCCTCCATCCCCCCCCCTCTCCGCCGGACTCCCGCACGCCTCGACGATGGCCCTCAGGCTCGCGATGGCCTGCCGCTCCTCCCGTTCGCCGGGGACCCGGGTCCCATAGCGAACCTCCTCAAAGAGCCGCGTCAGTTGCCGGACGGGCTGGCCGGGGAGCCCCTCCTCCTCCAGGCGTCGCTCGAATTCGCGGGGCGTCATCGACTGCTGCCGCCTGATCCCCCGCTGCTCGTCCAGGACGCGGGCCATCTCGAAATAGCAGCGGATGACGGTGTTCTTCAGGTCGGCTCCAGCCTCCAATGCCTGGAGCGCATCCCGCGCCAGTCGCCCCAGGGGGCCCACCGGGCGACGGCGGCGGCGCCAGAAGAACCGGGCGACGCCCACGAGTGATGCGACGAGAAGCACGGCGAGGGCCAGGCTGGCCGCCAGGACGAGCCACCGGGATGGGTCGGCGACGAACTCGGCGGTGGGTGCCGGGGAAAGCGGCTCGGGCGGGGATAGCACGCCTGGGAATTGGATCTCTCCCCCCCTGCCAAGGTCGGACCGCGCACGCATGAACAGATAGACGATGGCGAAAAACAGCAGCATGGACAGGAGGCTTTTGAGCACCCGCTTTCGGAATTCAGGCGACTTGATCAGGAGGATGATGGCGGCGGGCAGGAGCAGCCAGGCGAGGACGAAAAGCACCCTGCCCAGCGTAAAGATGACCTCCACCGCTGGCGACGGCCCGAGTCCCTGTGCCTCGAACTCTGCGCCTTCGAGGGAAAAGGGCTGGCCGGGGAGAAGCTCCAGTCCGGAGAGGCCAGCGGACAGAAGAACGATCGCCACGACCGCGACACCCGATAGAATCAGGGTCCGGAGCTTGTTGCGACGTACCGTTGTCATCCCCATCACGACCTCACGCGACCTGTCCTGAGGAAGGTGAAACCCAATACGGTTCAGTTAAGTGCAAGTCAGACTTCGGAAGTCTAGAAGGGCACCCTATCCAGCGGCTTTTGAAGCAATTCCAGGCCGATTGTGCCTTTAACGGTCCTGACTGAAGACTTCCGAAGTCTTGTCTGAACCGTATTGAGGTGAAACCTGTTCCTCTCGGGTACTGATGATACCACGGTGCGATTGGCAAGTCAATCCTCCGGCTCGCGCCATCCGGGGCCTTGCCTTTTCAGGGGAATCTGGATACAATGCCCTCTGACCTCCAGGGAGCGAACCGTATGGACATCACGCTGACTATCACAGACGAAGGGCGCGTGCAGGTGGCCGTGGGCGGTACTGTCTCGCATTCCTTCGATCCGGCCCCTCTGGTCCCCGACGCACAACTGCGCGAGCGGGCCTTCGTGCAGGAGCCAGCGCGGGAGGGGGCGCAGCTCTTTGACGCGCTTTTTCCCCCCGGCTCCGTGGCCCGGGAGGCGCTGGCGGAACTGGACGCCCGGCAAGAACCGGGCCACGTCACGCTGGTGGCCACCCATCCGGACGCCCAGGCGATCCCGTGGGAGTTCCTGTGCGACGAGCAGGGGGAATTCCTCGTCGCCCGTCATCGCTTCGTGCGCGGGCTGCCGCCTGACCGGCGCCGGAGCCCGCCTGAGGACGTTCCACTGAGCCAGTTGCAGATCCTGGCCGTCCCCGCCAGTCCGCTCTGCCGCCGCGATGGCACGCCCGTGACACAACTGGACGTGATCGGCGACGTGGAGGGGCTGGCCGAAGCGGTGCGGGCCAGCGGGGCACCCTTCTGCCTCCGGGCGGTGATCCCGCCCACGCTCGACAGGCTCCAGTGGGAGCTGGCCTCCCGCCGCCCGACGCTCCTCCACTTTTCCGGCCACGGCGCGGCCGTCTCCGGCGGGCCGACGGTGCTCCTGTTCGAGGACGAGGCAGGGGTGGGCGACCTCGTCACCGCCGAGCGCCTGCTGAAGCACCGGGGGGAGTACCTGTTCCTGGTGTTCCTCAGCGCGTGCCAGTCGGCGACGGCCTACCAGCGGGCCTTCAGCAACCTGGCCTACGAGCTCGTCGCGGGCGGCGTCCCCTACGCGCTGGGGATGCAGTTCTCGGTGGCAGAAACCGTCGCCACTCGCTTCGCCGAGTTCTTTTACCGTTACCTGGCAGAAGGGCACCCGGTGGAGGAGGCGGTGCGCCAGGCCCGGCTGGCGCTGGAGCGGTACCCTGGGGCACTGGGCATCCCCGTCCTCTACGCCGGCCACGCCGGGGCGGGGGCCCGTGTGCTGCCCGAGGGCAAGGGGGAGGCCGACGTGCACCTGTGGCCACCAGAGCCAGGCCTGGCCGAACTGCCCACCGCCCCTCACTTCCAGGGCTACCAGGTCGAGCTGGCCACACTGGGGGCGCTGTGGCGGGATGATGCCTCCGTGCTCACGGTCCTGGGCGAGGGGGGGATCGGCAAGACCGCGCTGGCGGTGGAGGCGGCACACCGCTTCCGCTGGCGCTTTCCCGAAGGTGTCCTGGGGCTCTCGCTGGATCCCGTTCCCGCGCCTCCCGCGCTCCTGGCCCGGTTGGCCGAGTGGGTCTGGGGGGGCATCCCGGATGAACGGTGGGACCAGCGCCGCCTGCTCGACGAGGCGGCCGGACAACTGCGGCGGCAGGAGCGGCTGCTGGTGCTGGACAACTATGAGGGGGTCGTGCACGCTGCCGAGAATGACCCCGCCGCCGGCGCAGTGCGCCGCCTGGCGCGGCGGCTGCTGGGCGGGAACACCCGGCTGCTCTTGACCAGCCGCGAGCCGGGCGACGTCCAGGGCGAGCAGACGGTGCGGCTCGGCGGGCTCAGCCCGGAGGCCGGGGCCGCCCTCTTCCGCGCGCTCGCGCCGGACAAGGGCTGGCGCTGGGATTCGGGGACAGGGACTTTTGCCGACGAAAGCGCGCTGCGCGACCTGAGCCGCGAGGTGGGGGGACACCCGCTGGCGCTCGAGATCCTGGCGAGCGCCTACGCCGCCGGACGGGAGTCGCTGGAGAGCTTCCGGCACCACCTGGCCGAGCGACTGCGGGAGGCTCGCCTGGTCTGCCCCGACCAGCCGCAACACGCGACGATGGCTGCCTGCCTGGGCACCTCGCTGGACGGCCTGGACCAGGAAGCTCGGGCCCTGCTTCCCCGCCTGACCCTGTTTCAGGCCCCCTTCCCGTCCGAAATAGCGGCTGGTGTCTTTGACGATGCAAGCGTGGTCGACCGCCTCCACCGGCTGGGGCGGGCCAGCCTGGTCCAGCCACTGGAGGTGGCGGCCATGGGCGAGGAAGCCATCCTCTACCGGCTGCACCCGGTGGTGCGGATGCTCCTGGAGGCAGAGGTAGATGAGGCCGACCTGGAGCCGTTCCGCCCGCGCTACGTCGCGGCCTATACCCGTTTCGCTGTTGGGGTGCGCATGCGCTTCACCGCCCTGGGCTCCCGCCTGGTACGGCTATTGCTGCCGGACCTGGAGCGAGCGCTGGCGTGGGCCGAGGGAGGAAATTGGAGCCTGCTGGCCTTCAACATGGCCGGGCTGTGGCGGAACTATGGGGTGCTGGACGAGGCGATGCAGTTGTACGAGGAGGTCCTGGCGATTGATGAGGCGCTGGGCGACCAGCAGGGCAAGAGCGCGACGCTGCACGCGATGGCCTACATCTACCGGGTGCGGGGGGACCTGGACGAGGCGATGCAGTTGTACGGGGAGGCCCTGGCGATCATGGAGGCGCTGGGCGACCAGCGGGGCAAGGCGGTGACTCTGGGAGAGATGGCGTCCGTGTATTCTACTCGGGGAGAATACGACAGGGCCCTGGAGTTGAATCAAGAGAAGCTCACCATCGTCCGCGAACTGGGAGATCAGCGGGAAATCAGCGTCGCGTTGCACAATGTGGCCAACATCTACACCATGCGGGGGGACCTGGACGAGGCGATGCAGTTGTACGGGGATGCCCTGGCGATTGACGAGGCGCTGGGCGACCAGAAGGGCAAGAGCGCGACGCTGCACGAGATGGCCTACATCTACACCGTGCGGGGGGACCTGGACGAGGCGATGCAGTTGTACGGGGATGCCCTGGCGATTGACGAGGCGCTGGGCGACCAGCGGGGCAAGGCGGTGACTCTGGGAGAGATGGCGTCCGTGTATTTTACTCGGGGAGAATACGACAGGGCTCTGGAGTTGAATCAAGAGAAGCTCACCATCATCCGCGAATTGGGAGATCAGCGAGAAACCAGCGTCGCGTTGCACAATGTGGCCAACATCTACCGGGTGCGGGGGGACCTGGACGAGGCGATGCGGCTGTACGGGGAGTCGCTGGCTATCAAGGAGGCGCTGGGCGACCAGCAGGGCAAGAGCGCGACGCTGCACGAGATGGGCTACATCTACCGGGTGCGGGGGGACCTGGACGAGGCGATGCGGCTGTACGGGGAGGCCCTGGCGATTGCCGAGGCGCTGGGCGACCAGCAGGGCAAGAGCGCAACGCTGCACGCGATGGCCTACATCTACCGGGTGCGGGGGGACCTGGACGAGGCGATGCGGCTGTACGGGGAGGCCCTGGCGATTGCCGAGGCGCTGGGCGACCAGCAGGGCAAGGCAGTGACTCTGGGAGAGATGGCGTCCGTGTATTTTACTCGGGGAGAATACGACAGAGCTCTGGAGTTGAATCAAGAGAAGCTCACCATCGTCCGCGAACTGGGAGATCAGCGGGAAATCAGCGTCGCGTTGTACAATGTGGCCAACATCTACACTGTGCGGGGGGACCTGGACGAGGCGATGCGGCTGTACGGGGAGTCGCTGACTATCCAGGAGGCGCTGGGCGACCAGCAGGGCAAGAGCGCGACGCTGGCCATGATGGGGCAGCTTCTCGCCCAGCGGGGCGAGCACCGGGAAGCGCTGCGCGCGTTCCTGACCTCCCTCTCCATCCTCGTTCGCCTCCAGGCCGCGCCCGATGCCGCCAGGGTGGCGCAGATCATCGCCGGCTTCCGTCAGGAGGTGGGGGCCGCCCGCTTCCAGGCCCTGTGGGCCGAGGTGGCGGGAGAGGAACCCCTGCCCGCCTGGCTGGACGGGGAAGGACCGTAGCGATGGCAGGAGAAACGATCCTGGTCGTCGACGACGAGGCCAACATCGTCGACCTGGCGGCGCTGTACCTGGAGCAGGAGGGGTTCCGCGTGCAGTCGGCCAGCGACGGGGCCAGGGCGCTGGAGATGATCGCCCGCCAGCCGCCGGCGCTCCTGGTGCTCGACCTGATGCTGCCCGGGGTGGACGGCTGGGAGGTCTGCCGCCGCGTGCGCTCCGGCAAGGTCGCGCCCGACCTCCCCATCATCATGCTCACCGCCCGCGACGACGACGTGGACAAGATCGTGGGGCTGGAGCTGGGGGCCGACGACTACGTCACCAAGCCCTTCAACCCGCGCGAGTTGGTCGCCCGCGTCAAGGCCATCCTGCGCCGCACCCGGCGCGCCACCCTCTCGCAGGCCCCCGTCCACGTCGGCGACGTCACGGTCGACCCGGCCCGCCACGAGGTCATCGTCGCCGGACGGCCGGTCGACCTGCGCCCCAAGGAGTTCGACCTGCTCCTGGCGCTGGCCGAGCACCGGGGGATCGTCCTCAGCCGCGAGCAACTGCTCGACCAGGTCTGGGGTTATGACTTTTACGGGGAGACGCGCACGGTCGACGTCCACATCGCCCACCTGCGCAAGCGGTTGGCCGGCTCCAGCACCGGGATCGAGACCGTCGTCGGCGTCGGGTACAAGCTCGTCGCCGGCGGGTGAGGGGGGGGGACGAGGAACCCTTGCGAAGGTTCGACGATAGCTTGCAGGCCAGAGGCGCTTTTGCTAGCCAGGGATGGTCCCATTGCCAGAGCTATTTACAACCTTCGCAAGGGTGGGCGGTCCAGAGGCGCTTTTGCAGGCCAGGGATTGTCCCATTGATGAGGAACCCTTGCGAAGGTTCGACGATAGCTTGCAGGCCAGAGGCGCCTTTGCCAGCCAGGGATTGTCCCATTGCCAGAGCTATTTACAACCTTCGCAAGGGTGGGCGGTCCAGAGGCGCTTTTGCCAGCCAGGGATTGTCCCGTTGATGAGGAACCCTTGCGAAGGTTCGGCAACAGCTTGCAGGCCGGAAGCGCCTTTGCCGGCCAGGGATGGTTCCATTGCCAGAGCTATTTACAACCTTCGCAAGGGTTGGCGGGCCAGAGGCGCTTTTGCCAGCCAGGGATTGTCCCGTTGAGGAACCCTTGCGAAGGTTCGGTGACAGCTTGCAGGCCAGAAGCGCCTATGCGAGACAAGGATTGTCCCAGTGCCAGGGCTATTCACAACCTTCGCAAGGGTTGGCGGGCCAGAGGCGCTTTTGCCAGCCAGGGATTGAGGAACCCTTGCGAAGGTTCGGTGACAGCTTGCAGGCCAGAGGCGCTTTTGCCAGACAAGGATTGTCCCATTGCCAGGGCTGTTCGCAACCTTCGCAAGGGTGGGCGTGCTAACAGGTGTCTAACACGCCGGTAACGTCCCGTTAACACCAGTGTGCGACGATAGTTATATGTTCCGTTCCCTCAATTCCCGCTTGTTGCTCTCATACGTTGCCGTGATCGTCGTCTGCCTGGTGCTGGTGGGGCTGGGGCTCTTGCTGTTCGCGGGCTCCCTGTGGACGCGGGAGACGTTCTGGCGGCTGGAGGCGGCGGCGCAGGCGACGCTGCTGGCCCTCCGCCAGGCCGGCCCGCTGGAGACCCTCCCGCCGGAGCAGTTGCGGGCGCAGGTGCTGAAAGCGGCCGAGGAACAGGAGCTGCGGGTCCTGGTGCTGGACGCCCGAAGGACCGTCCAGTTCGACAGTGAGAAGGCGTGGGAGGGAGAACAGTTGAAACTGGACGAGGTGGCCCGCACGCCCGTCGCGCCCGGCCGCGTCCGGGGGGCGTTCCTCGCCCCCACCGGCAGGCGCGGCGGGCGCTGGATCTTTGCCGGGCAGGTGGTGGCCAGGCGGGGGGAGGGACGCCAATTCATCCTCTTCGCCTCCCCCCGCTGGCGGATGTGGGGCTGGTTCGCGGAGAACCTCGTGCCGCCGCTGGTGCGGGCCGGGGCGGTCGCGCTCGTGCTCTCGATCCTGCTGGCGCTGTTGGTCAGCCGCTCGGTCGCTGCGCCGCTGCAGCGGGTGGCCGCGGCGGCGGAGGCGATCGCCCGGGGCGAGGCCGGCACGCGCGCGCCGGTCTCCGGTCCGCAGGAGGTGCGGGCGCTGGCCAGTTCCTTCAACACGATGGCCGACCGGGTCGAGGCCGCGCGGCAATCGCAGCGGGATTTCGTCGCCAACGTCTCCCACGAGCTGAAAACGCCGCTCACGTCGATCCAGGGCTTTTCCCAGGCGCTGCTCGACGGCACGGCCTCGACGCCGGAGACGGCGGCCCGCGCGGCCCGCGTCGTCCACGAGGAGGCGGAGCGGATGCGCCGCATGGTCGACGAGTTGCTGACGCTGGCCCGCTTCGACGCTGGGCAGATGGTGATGGCGCGCGACCCGGTGGAGCTCGGCCCGCTGCTGCGGGCGTGCGTCGAGAAACTGGCCCCCCAGGCACAGGCGGCGGAGGTGGCGCTGGAGCTGGACGTCCCCGACCGGTTGCTCGTCACCGGCGACGCCGACCGGCTGGCGCAGGTCTTGAGCAACCTGCTCGATAACGGCGTCGCGCACACGCCCGCCGGGGGCAGCGTGGCCGTCGCGGCCCGCCGGGCGGGCGAGGGACATTTCGTCGAGGTGACGGTCACCGACACGGGCCGGGGCATCCCGGCCGACGCGCTCCCCCGCATCTTTGAGCGCTTTTACCAGGTGGACAAGGCTCGAAGGCGCAGCCGGGGGGCCGGGCTGGGGCTGGCGATCACGAAAGAGATCGTCGAGGCCCACGGAGGCACGATCACCGCCGAGAGTGTGGTCGGGTTGGGCAGCCGGTTCGCCGTGCGGCTCCCCCCGTGGGAGGGGGAACCAACGGCGGCGATGGGACGACAGGGGAATCAGTGAAGAGAGGATACATATGCGCTACGGATATTTTGACGACGAACGCCGCGAGTACGTGATCACGCGGCCGGACACGCCGCTGCCGTGGATCAATTACCTGGGCAGCGAGGCGTACTTTGGCCTGATCTCCAACACCGCTGGAGGCTATTCATTTTATCGCGACGCGCGGTTGCGACGCGTCACGCGCTACCGCTATAACAACGTCCCGCCAGATTATGGCGGGCGCTATATCTATGTGCGAGACAACAGGTCAGGCGAGTTCTGGTCTCCTTCCTGGCAGCCCACCCGCCACAAACTGGCAGGCGATTCAGCAGAGCGCCCCTACGTTTGCCGCCATGGGTTGGGCTATACGATCATCGGCTCCACCTGCGAGGAGGTCGAGGCGCAGACCCGCTACTTTGTGCCGTTGGGTGAGAGTCTGGAAGTCTGGCAACTGACGTTGACGAACCGGCGCGAGGAGCCCGCCGACCTTTCTGTCTTCTCCAGCGTCGAGTTCGCCCTGTGGGACGCCTGGGACGACGCCACCAATCTCCAGCGCAATTTCAACACCGGCGAGGTGGAGGTTGAGGACGGCGTGATCTACCACAAGACCGAGTACCGCGAGCGCCGGGATCATTTTGCCTTCTTCGCCTGCTCTGAGGAGGTAGCCGGGTTCGACACCCAGCGCGAGGTCTTCCTGGGGCCGTATCGTGGGTGGGATAGCCCCGCCGCGGTCGAACGGGGGGAATCGTTCAACTCCGTGGCTCACGGCTGGGCACCTGTCGGCTCCTATCACGTCAAGGTCACCCTGCAACCCGGCGAGAGCCGCGAGATCATTTTCGTGCTGGGCTACCACGAGAACCCCGGGGAGAAAAAGTTCGATCCCCCTGGCTCGCAGACGATCAACAAACAGACCGTCAAGCCAATCATCGCCAGGTACCTGGACAAGCGCACCGTGGACGCCGCTTTTAAAGCGCTGTGCACCTACTGGGACGGCCTGTTGGACGTCTTGCAGGTGGAAACGCCCGATGTCCACACAGACCGGATGGTCAACATCTGGAATACGTACCAGTGCATGGTCACGTTTAACCTGTCTCGCTCAACCTCGCTCTTCGAGTCAGGCGTCGGGCGCGGCATGGGGTTCCGCGACTCCGCCCAGGACCTGCTGGGCTTTGTGCACCTGGTTCCAGAGCGGGCGCGCGAGCGCATTCTGGATCTCGCCGCCACGCAACTGGAGACGGGCGGCGCGTACCACCAGTACCAGCCGCTCACAAAGCGGGGCAACGACGCGGTCGGCAGTGGGTTCAACGACGACCCGCTGTGGTTGATCCTGAGCGTCGCCGCCTACCTGAAGGAGACCGGCGACTGGCCGATACTCGACGAACCGGTCGTCTATGAGAACCGGCCAGGCACCGAGCAACCGCTGGTCGAGCACCTGCAGCGCAGCCTGCAGTACACGCTGGACTGGCTGGGGCCACACGGCTTGCCGCTCATCGGCCACGCCGACTGGAACGACTGCCTGAACCTGAACACGTTCTCCAACACCCCCGGTGAATCCTTCCAGACCACCGCCACCACAGATGGCAAGGTGGCTGAATCGGTGTTTATCGGCGGAATGTTCGTGCTGGCCGCCGAGGAATTGGCCGCCATTGCCCGAGAGCGCGGCCTGGCGGACGAGGCACAGCGTTACCGCGACGAGGCAACGAAAATGGAAGCCACCGTCCGCACGCATGGCTGGGACGGGGAGTGGTTCCTGCGCGCCTACGATAACTTTGGGAACAAGGTTGGTTCACACGAGTGCGAGGAGGGGCAGATCTATGTTGAGCCGCAGGGGTTCTGCATTCTGGCGGGGATCGGCCTCGACGACGGCAGAGCCGGGCAGGCGCTGGCGGCCGTGGAGGAACGGTTGGCCACGCCGCACGGCATCCTCCTCCAGCAGCCCGCCTACACACGATACTACCTCCACCTGGGCGAGATTTCATCCTATCCGCCAGGGTATAAGGAAAACGCGAGCATCTTTTGCCATACGAACCCGTGGATCATGATTGCCGAGGCCATCGTGGGGCACGGTGATCAGGCACACGATTATTACACCCGCACCAACCCATCGGCGCGCGAGGAGATCAGCGAACTACACCGCTGCGAGCCATACGTGTACGCGCAGATGATCGCGGGGCCTGACGCCCCGACCTGCGGTGAGGCCAAGAACTCGTGGCTCACCGGCACAGCCGCCTGGAACTATGTGGCCATCACGCAGTGGATCCTGGGCATCCGGCCCACCTACGAGGGTTTGCTAATCGCCCCTGCCATCCCCAGCGACTGGCCGGGGTTCAGCGCCAGGCGCGTCTTCCGCGGCGTGACCTACCACATCTCCGTCGAACGGGCCGGCGAGGGAAACGCGGTCTCGCTCACGGTGGATGGCAAACCGGTCGAGGGCAGCGTCGTTCCCCCGCCCTCGGGCGGCCAGACCGAGGTGGTCGTCAGGGCGGTCCTGACGTAGCAGTCCGCCACACAGGTCCTGCTCGCCCGTAGTAACGACTTCAGTCGTTGTTGAAGCGGAGGAAACGACCAAAGTCGTCACTACGAACCGAACCTTTCCTGCCATTCCCCGCTCGCTCGTGGTAACGACTTCAGTCGTTGCTGGAGCGGAAGGAACGACTAAAGTCGTCACTACGAACCGAATCTTTCCTGCCACTCCCTGCTCGCTCGTAGTAACGACTTCAGTCGTTGTTGAAGCGGAGGAAACGACTAAAGTCGTCACTACGAACCTAATCGTATAGAAAGGCACGCATTATGATGCCCGACTCGCTTTTCCCTCAGAATGTGTTACAATCTGCCCACTTATCAGACTGGTACGGAAAGGACAAAGACGTTGAAACGAATTTTGATCGTTGGCATGTTGTTATTGACCGTGGTTCTGGCTGCGTGTAGCCAGGCGCCCACACCCACTGCTTCTCCTACACCTACAGCGCCTCCGCCCACACCGACGGAACCCCCCGAGACGGCCCCCACCTCGGCGGCGGAGACCGCCGCCGAGCCCGGTGGTGTCGAGGTGGCACTGACGCTGGTCGACATCCCCGAACAAGAGGTCATTGCCGTGGTCAACGGGGAAGAGATCTCGACAGTTGACTACCAGGAAGACCTGGTCCAGACCCTGTACGCCGTGACCAGCCAGTACATGGTGGACTGGAACGCCCCGGAGACCAAATCCCTTCTTCCCGCGCTGCAGCAGCAGGTGCTGGACCAGGTGATCGTTCGGGGCCTGCTGCGCCAGCTTGCCGGCCAGGAGGACATCACCACTGATTCAGAGGCAATCGAGGCCGAGTTCAGCAATCTCCAGACCCAGGTCCAGGAAAGCGAGGTCTTTGCCGACTGGGACGGTTTTCTGACTGAGAACGGCCTCACCGAAGAGTCCCTGCGTCGCATGATCGCCGATAACCTGATTGTGGAGGGCCTGATGGAGCTCCGGGGTGGCCCGACAACCGCGGAGCACGTACAGGCCAGCCACATCCTGGTGGAAACGGAGGAGACAGGCCAGGAGGTGCTGGACAAGCTGGCCGAGGGCGAGGACTTTAGTGACCTGGCCGCGGAATACTCCACAGATCCCGGGAGCAAGGACCAGGGAGGTGATCTGGGCTGGTTCCCCCGGGGAAGCATGGTGCCCGAATTCGAGGAGGCCGCCTTCTCGCTGGAGCCGGGTGAAACCAGCGAGCTGGTGCAGAGCGACTATGGCTACCACATCATCCAGGTCAACGCAAAGGAAGAGCGGGAGCTGGCCCCCGACCTCTACGCGCAGATGCAGCAACAAGAGTTCCAGACCTGGCTCGAGGCCCAGCAGGCCGAGGCGAGCGTCGAGCGATTGTACGACTTTCAGGCCTCCGAGTAGGAGAGCCTTTCAAAGGCCGAACTGGCGAACATCGTACGGGGCGCGGTCCAGGGAGATCGCGCCCCGTCCTCCTTTATTAACCCAACGATAGCCGGGCCTGTCCGAGAAAGAACATGGGCGGGCAAACCCCCCGCTGCCATCGTTCTCGCGCGGGAGGGGGTAATCGTCGATTAGAGGACGCCGTAGACGCGGTACACCTCGTCAATCGGCATGCCGGCGGCCAGCGCCTCTCTCTCCTCGTTCTCCTTCTTAAAGGTCGCCTCTACGCGGAGCAGCACTTTGTCCACCAGGTCCCTGGGAATAAGCTGCACGCCATCATTGTCACCAAAGATAAAGTCGCCGGGCATAACCTGGACATAGTGCGTCAGGTGACCGGGCAGGTAGATGGTCGGTGATCTTTAATCGATTCTTCTTTCGGCTGCCGTCGAGCCTCGTTAGCTCTTGAGCCCAGTGGTGACGATGCCCTTGATCGTGCTGTCGCACACTGGTTCAGCCCGCGGGCTCCGCCATCCCGGCTCCCTCAAAACCCAACGTGTCCATCGGTATCACCGTACAGGCGGCCGGGTCCGCCAGGCACACCAGGTCATCCTGGGGGGTGATCGTGCGCTCCACGCGACCGTCCAGCATGTGGATGATCCGGTCCGCGAATTCGACCATCCGCAGATCGTGGGTCACCATGATCCCAGCGCGATCCTGCTCGTGCACCAGGTTGGCCAGCGTCTCCACTACCTGGAAGGCGCGCTCGGTGTCGAGGCTGGCCGTCGGTTCATCGGCCAGCACGAGCGAGGGCTGGTTGATCAAGGAACGGGCGATGGCCACGCGCTGCTGCTGTCCTCCCGAGAGCTGTCTCGGCAGCGCGCGCATGCGCTCCTCCATACCCAGCAGCACCAGGAGCTCCCTGGCCCGCTTCCGGCCGGCCGCATTGAGCTCGCCGTTCAGGCGCAGCATCAACTCGACGTTCTCCAGCCCCGTCAGGTAGGACACCAGGTTGTTGGCCTGAAAGGTGAAACCGATTCTGCGGCGACGGAAGCGGGTCCGCTCCGCCTGGCTCATACTGGTCAGATCCTGGCCGTCGATGATGATTTCGCCAGAGGTGGGGCGTAGCAGAGTGGCCAACATCGCCAACATGGTGGTCTTGCCCGAGCCACTGGGCCCCACCAGCGCCACGAACTCGCCCCGCTGCAGGCTGAAAGAGACCTCATCCACAGCGGTGACTGTACCCGCGCCTGCCGGGTACTTTTTTACGACTGCCCGGGTTTCAAGTGCCAGCGTCATGTGACCTCCTCACGTGCCCAACCCCAGCGCGACGAGGGGTTCCACGCGCAACGAATAGCGGATGGACGCCAACCCGCCGATGGGGCCGATGAGCAGCAGCGACACCACGGCCATCGCCCCGGAGCGAGGCTCGAAGACGATGGGGATATTGGCGGGGAAGCTCAGTGACAGGCCAAAGGCCGCCAGGCTCCCGATGGCGACGCCCACCAGGGTGACGATCACGATCTGGGTGATCGCGGCCGCAGCGATGGTACCGTTGGGCGTGCCGATCGCCTTGAGCATCCCGATCTGGGGCACCTTTTGCAGCGTCTGGATCTGGAAAAAGCCCCCGATCACCAGCACGCCGATCAGCAGGGCAAAGGTGTTCTGCGTGGTCAGCGTGCTCTGCTGCTCCGTATATCCCGGCGTGCTCTCGTAGGCCGTCTGGCGGTCGACGGCCTCGATGCGGGCCACCCGCGCCTGCAGGAGCTGGCGCATCGGCTCGAGCTGCGCCGGATCATCCAGTTGCACGGCCACCACGTTGCAGGCCGGGTCCTCCGCACCAGGCCCCGCGACCGGTTTGGGCCGGATCTCGTCCCAGGTGACGATGGGCACGAAAACCGAGGATCGCAGCCCGTACTTGCGGCTGTCGCTGATCCCGATCACCTGCAGGGCGTATAATTCGTCCTCATTCCCCTGCGTCGAGCGGATGACGAGTTGATCCCCAACCGCCAGGTCCGCCATCACGGCCACCGTCCGGTCGACGATGGCCTCATTGGCACCCCGGCGCACCAGCCCGGCACCCCTCACGACGGGCGGCTCGCCGGGCTTGCCCGGCTCGACGCCGATCAGCGAGACGTCCAGCGGCTCGTCTCCATCGCCCATAGGAATGGACACACTGGCAAAGCCGATCGATCCCACGTCGCGCACGCCTTCGACCCGGCCGATCTCTGCGCGCTTTGTGCAATCGACGCGGCTGCTGGGGATCGTGAGCCGCGCTGTGTCCTGGTAGACGATCAGATCGGCGTTCAGCTTTTCCAGGTACTCGCGGTTGCCGGAGCCCAACCCCTCTCCCAGTGCCGCGATGAAGAGGACGAGCACGGTGATCAGCGCGACGACCATGCTGAACAGGAGAAATCGCCCCCGGTTGCGCCATATCTCTCTGAACGCCAGATGAATGGCTGTGGACATCCTACCCACCTCCTCCACACGTGATCCCAGATAGCGGCGTGCCTCTCAGTTATTATAACATGAATCAGAGAAAACCATACCAAGCTGGAACCGAACAGGATCTCACGCCAAGACGCAAAGACGCAAGGAAGGAAAAATCGTTACTACTCAGGCTCCGTCATTCCGAGCGACCGAAAGGAGCGCAGCGACTGAAGGGAGTCGAGGAATCTCTCCAAAGTCACTCCTGCCATTGCGAGCCGAGATTCCTCGACTCGCTGCGCTCGCTCGGAATGACGTATCACGAGGAGCCTGAGTAGTAACCAAAAATTCTTTGCGACTTGGCGGCTTTGCGTGAAACTCCTTGCTCTTGGCGTTTCTGCTTTCTTGTGCTACACTGTGCCCGTTTCCTGTCTATCTATGTCGCACGAGGTGATGCATGAAAGCTTTGGAGTACGCACAGACGCACCAGGAGCAGTTCCTCGAGGAGCTGAAAGAGTTCTTGCGCATCCCCAGTGTCAGCACGCAGGCCCGGCACGAGCCGGACGTGGCCCGTGCGGCCGCATGGCTGCGCGACAAGCTGCTGGCGGCCGGGTTCCCCAGGGCCGAGGTGATGCCGACGGCGGGTCACCCCGTCGTGTACGGTGAGTGGCCAGCGGCAGGTGCGGGGGCACCCACCGTGCTCGTCTACGGCCACTATGACGTCCAGCCGCCCGATCCGCTGGATGCGTGGCGCACGCCGCCGTTTGAGCCCACCATCGTGGGCGACGACCTCTTCGCCCGGGGCGCGGCGGACGACAAGGGGCAACTGTACGCCCACGTCAAGGCCGCGGAAACGTTCCGCCAGACGGCGGGCGCACCACCGGTTACCCTCAAGTGCATCTTTGAGGGGGAGGAAGAGATCGGGAGTCCCAGCCTCGATCCCTTCGTCCGCGAGCACGCGGATCTGCTGGCGGCGGACGTCGCCGTGATCTCGGATTCGAACATCCTGGGCGAGGACCTGCCGGCCATCTTTTACGCGCTGCGCGGGCTGGCCTACGTGGAGGTGACGGTGACCGGCCCGGCGCACGACCTGCACTCGGGCATCTATGGCGGCGCGGTGCACAATCCGATCAACGCACTGTGTGCCATGATCGCCAGCCTGCAGGACGAGCACGGCCGGATCACGATCCCCGGCTTCTACGACAGGGTGCGCGAGCTGGCGCCGGACGAACGGGCCGAGCTGGCCAGGGTCCCGTTCGACCGCCAGGCGTGGCTGGAGGAGGCGGGGGTCACGACGGATTGGGGCGAGCCCGGGTACACGATCATCGAGCGCACGACCGCGCGGCCCACGCTCGACGTCAACGGGATCTGGGGCGGCTACGTCGAGCCCGGCGCCAAGACGGTGCTGCCCGGCCAGGCCCACGCCAAGATCTCTATGCGGCTGGTCCCGGACCAGGATCCGGCAGAGATCAGCCAGTTGATCACGGCGCACCTGGAGGCCATCGCGCCGCCAGGGGTGAGCGTCGAGGTGCGCGACCTGCACGGAGGTGGACCGGCCATCGTCCGCCGCGATAGCCCCGCCATGCAGGCGGCGTTCAGGGCCTACGGTGCCGCGTTCGGGCAGGAGCCCGTCTTTATGCGCGCGGGCGGGTCCATCGCGGTGGTGGCGACGTTCCAGGACGTGCTGGGCATCGAGACGATCCTGATGGGCTTTGGCCTGCCGGACGACAACCTCCACGCCCCCAACGAGAAATTCCACCTGCCGAATTTCTACAAGGGGATCGAGACGGTCATCCGCTTCCTGGAGAACCTGGGGGCTTAATTTTTTCCACCTGTTGGGGCGGGAGCCGTCACCGCCCCACTCCCGGCACTGGCGGTACGATTCTCCGGCGAGCGTGGTCCCGACCCATTCCCCCTCGGCACCGTTCCACCAGCACATACGGCGGCGGTAGCGCTCGCCGGGCCGCAGGGGATCGTGTGCCGGGTACCCCCGACAACACTACAGCGGATTGAGAAACAAACGAATTTTGTCTCGCCCCGACATCCGTTTTATTCTAAATCCGTTGTGACGCTCGGACCACTGGCGGGTGAGCTCCTCCACTACCTCCTGCTGGTTGTACCAGACCGAGGAGAAGGAGTCCACGGCCACCACAGGGCGGACACCGCCGTTGACTGAAGCTGATGCGGCCTCAACGGCCTGGATCGCGTGCCTGGGGTCGGTGCTGCGCAGAACCCCGAACCCGTGGCCTTCGGTGGGGCTGTAATAGTCCGAGCCGCCCTCGGTGTCGATCCAGTACAGGGGGCCGACGGGCGCGTTTCAGTTTGGGGGCAAATCTTCCCGAAAGCTCAGACAGGGGGCCACAATGCCAAAGACGCCGCCAGCAAGTGTCCCAATACCTGTCAGCCAGCCCGGTTAAGCTTTCGGGAAGATGGCTCGCCCCAAAAATGAGACACACCCGGGACCGACCCTTGCACTGGTGAACACAAAGTGGCTCTTGCCCCGCCTGGGCAGGCCGTACACGAGGATGCGGAGCGGGCTAATTCCTCAGCCAGGCAGAACACGACGACCTGTACGTTGGCCAGCTCAGCTATCAGCGCGTGTGGCGCGCACGATGGCACTCCATCCTGCCACGTCCGGTCCTGGTCGAACGTCCACCGGGCTATGGTGCCTGTAGACGCGATCGGCCCAGTAGGCTGGATGGTGTCCAGGGCCTCGATGGCGCGGATGAGGGCGCGGCCAGGCGCTATGATGCGGTCGATGAGGTCCAGCGGCTTAACCGTGTTGTACTATGCGAAAACCCGGTTTCTCGCAGGTCGCGACCCGCCTTCGGCGGGATTTGCCCTGTTTTTAGTTAGCAGATAGCAGAGGACAGCGGACAGCTAACTTATTCAGAACCCCTGGCGCAACGAAACCCGCCGTTGTAGCCGCCCCGATTGCCGGGGAGATCCCCGAGGCGGAAGGCACCGCGCACGCCCTCCGGAGCGGCGAGCCATGAGCCCCCGCGCAGCACCTTATTCCTATCATCATAGTCACTCGACGTCCACTCCCAGACGTTGCCCGCCATGTCTGCGCAGCCGTAGGGACTGTCTCCCTGGGGCGAGTACTTGCCCACCGGCGTCGTCCTGCCCTCATTGCGACCAAAATTGCACAGATCAGACGTCGGCTCCTCATCTCCCCACGGGTACTTCCGGCCATCGGTGCCGCGGGCTGCCTTCTCCCACTCCTCCTCGGTCGGCAGCCGCTTGCCCGCCCACTCGGCATAGGCCGTAGAATCGTGCCAGGAGACGTTGGCTACCGGATGGTCGGCAATATCTCCCGGCGGGATCTTGGCTTTCCAGTGCTCCGGCGGCTCGTGTCCTGTCTCGGCCACAAACCGGGCGTACTCGGCGTTGGTGACGGGTGCCTTATCGATCCAGCACTCGGGTAACTCGCGCGTTTCTTTCTTGTCCCCGTAGAGGAACGCGCCGGCCGGGATGCGCACCATCTCCTTGCCGTCCGGTTCCCAGACCATCGTATCGCCGCCTGGCTTCTGCTCGCCGCGTTCGCCTACTGGACGCAACCGTCGCCGGGCGCGGCGTATCCACGGCTGCGGGCCACTCAGGTCCGGTGCCAGTTGCAGCAGCGCTTCGCCAACCTCAACCGCTTGGACCCAATCCTCCGCCTCAACCGCCACTGCCAGGGCGTCGTAAAGCCTCAACGCCTCACCCGATTGCTTGGACGCACCTGTCAGCTCATCGTGCCGGCTCAACAATCCCGCGGCAGCGTCCAGCAGGCGCTCCCCGGCCTCACCCCCACGATAGTTCCACCGTCCGCGCAGCACGTTGACCCAGGCGCGGCAGGCCTTGACCCAGCGTTCGGCCTCTCCGTGGGCGATGGCCTCGTCGTACCACCGGGCGCGCTGCAGTTCATCCCGGGCCTGCGCCAGCTTCTCCTGCACGTCCCGGAAATCAGGATTGCCTTTCTCGACCTCCTCAAACGCGGCCAGCGCCTGCTTCCACTTTTCCCCGTCCAGCAACTCCAGTCCTTCCCGGTACCGCTCTTCCAGGCGACGGCGCTTCACCGCCTCGGCTCGCTCGCGATCCAGCCCCTGCTTGGCCTTCGTCAGCATCTCCAGTGCGGCGGGCCGGTCGGGGTCGAGCCGCACCATCTGGGTGCAGCAGTCCAGCGCCTCCAGCCACTGGCCTCCATCCAGCAGTTCCTGCGCCTGCGTTTCCAACTGCTCCAGCGTGGCTGCGCGCGCCTGTGCCTCGGTCCAGGCATCGGCTATCTCCCGCAGCGCCGCCACGAACGCCCCGGCGCTGGGGTAGCGCTCCTCCGGCGGCTTGGCCAACGCGCGCAGCAGCACGGCGCTCAGATCGTCGCCCAGGGCGGGGAGCAACTCCTGCGGCGACGGAGGCGCTTCGTAAGCCTGGGCGTGGAGCACGGTCGGCATCTCCCCCTCGAAGGGTGCGCGTCCGGTGAGCGCCTCGTAGGCGATCACGCCCAGGGCGTAGACGTCGGCCAGCGGTGTGACCTCGCCCCACTTCTTCGAGTCGGCCTGCTCGGGGGCCATGTAGGCCGGCGTGCCCAGGATGGTGCCGCTCTGGGTCAGCTTCGTGCTGGCCTGCATCGAGCGCACCAGGCCAAAGTCGGTCAAGACGACCCATAGGCTGGATCCTTCTCCCTCCAGCAGCACGTTGGCGGGTTTGACGTCGCGGTGGATCAGAGGCGGGTCGTGCTGGTGGAGGTAATCCAACGCGGCGGCCAGTGGGGTCAGGATGGGCAGGGCGTTCGCCAGTGACAAGGGTGCCTGCTCGATCAGCAGGTCGCGCAGGTTGCGCCCCGCGCCGATGAGGGCCATCGCCAGGTAGAGCACCCCGTCGGCGTCGCCGAAGTCGTGGACCGGGACGATGTTGGGGTGGCGCAGGTTGGCGGCGGTGCGCGCCTCCTGTTGGAAGCGTTGGATGAAGGACGACTCCTCAGCGGAGCCACCTGCGATGACCTTGAGCGCTACCTCGCGGTCCATCTTGGTGTCGCGCGCCCGGTAGACGACGGCGAAGCCACCGCGGCCGATCTCCTCGATGATCTCGTATCTGTCCAGTGTTTCCACGCTATCCTCTCATTCCTTCCACCTCAACCGCCTGCCGCAGCACGTCGCGCCGGGCCAGCAGATCCACCTTGCGCGCCTCCAGTCTTGTAGGGCGGGTTTGCCACCCGCCTCTTCCTCCCCGGTGTGGGGGTCGGATAGCAAATCCGACCTGTGTCTACAATCCGCTGAACTGTGTTCTACTATGCGAATCCCCGCTTTTTCGCGGGTCGCGACCCGCCTTCGGCGGGATTTTCCCTGTTTTTAGTGTAGGGTCAGGGGATGGCGCCCAAGACTTAGGTAGGACAGACCGGTTACTCTCCGTTTCCGTTGAGAGTGCCTCACTCATCCTTACCCTATCCCGGTTTCCATCCCCTGCCACCTCGAACCGGACGTGAGGTTCTCCCTCATACGGCTCCCCGACAGGTTTCGTCGATCAGCATGCAGCCCTATATCGAAGCACCGTTCCCCGTAGTTGATGTAGCCCACATTCCTCATACAGGTCTCGCGGGAAGTCGTATGTCCCGCGTCGGTGTTTCCAAAACGCCGAAACGTCGCTCCTTCTGGGCTTTGGCTGCCCGATATAGTCCCCTTTGTAGTACCCGAACCTTGTTCATCGTGTATATAGCCTTTCGGCAATCACGCAGTTCCTCCTACGCCAGGGACTTTCCCTGAAGCAGGGCCCCTTCCCTCCGGCAAGGTTATGTTGTCCTTGCCATCTTCAGTACTATGAGCCCCTCCGACTGCCAGCCGCGCACCGAGGTTCACTTCGGGTTTCCCCTTATAGTCCCTCTTCCCTCGTACGACGTCGAGGACACGGCTGGCTCTCAACCGTTTCCCCACTAACCTGTCCCTGCGTGCCACCGCCTATACACCGGAGAGGCTTTGGCGTTCTTTGTCCCTGTTGCACCTTCCCGCCAAAGTTCCAGCCTTCGCCACCTGCTAGTAGGCTCGGCCCTCTCTACCCCGGCTCTCCCAGTTTCTACCGCCGGGTTCTGTTCACGATGCCTCATCGGACGTTCACTTTCGTTGCGGCCCGCAGGCTTGCCTTGCACCCCTGACTGGGAACAGACCATTCCTTTCCGGGGAACAGCCGTCTCGGTGCTTTGTCAGACTTGCTCCGACGTGGCCGGTTGCCCAACCCCGCCTAGTCTCAGGCTACCTGACCGAACAGGGAAATTGTCAGGACACGCTCCTTTCATCGTGTTAGGTTAATGGTCTTCGGTTCACGCGTAGGGTCAGGGGATGGCGCCCAAGACTTAGGTAGGACAGACCGGTTACTCTCCGTTTCCGTTGAGAGTGCCTCACTCATCCTTACCCTATCCCGGTTTCCATCCCCTGCCACCTCGAACCGGACGTGAGGTTCTCCCTCATACGGCTCCCCGACAGGTTTCGTCGATCAGCATGCAGCCCTATATCGAAGCACCGTTCCCCGTAGTTGATGTAGCCCACATTCCTCATACAGGTCTCGCGGGAAGTCGTATGTCCCGCGTCGGTGTTTCCAAAACGCCGAAACGTCGCTCCTTCTGGGCTTTGGCTGCCCGATATAGTCCCCTTTGTAGTACCCGAACCTTGTTCATCGTGTATATAGCCTTTCGGCAATCACGCAGTTCCTCCTACGCCAGGGACTTTCCCTGAAGCAGGGCCCCTTCCCTCCGGCAAGGTTATGTTGTCCTTGCCATCTTCAGTACTATGAGCCCCTCCGACTGCCAGCCGCGCACCGAGGTTCACTTCGGGTTTCCCCTTATAGTCCCTCTTCCCTCGTACGACGTCGAGGACACGGCTGGCTCTCAACCGTTTCCCCACTAACCTGTCCCTGCGTGCCACCGCCTATACACCGGAGAGGCTTTGGCGTTCTTTGTCCCTGTTGCACCTTCCCGCCAAAGTTCCAGCCTTCGCCACCTGCTAGTAGGCTCGGCCCTCTCTACCCCGGCTCTCCCAGTTTCTACCGCCGGGTTCTGTTCACGATGCCTCATCGGACGTTCACTTTCGTTGCGGCCCGCAGGCTTGCCTTGCACCCCTGACTGGGAACAGACCATTCCTTTCCGGGGAACAGCCGTCTCGGTGCTTTGTCAGACTTGCTCCGACGTGGCCGGTTGCCCAACCCCGCCTAGTCTCAGGCTACCTGACCGAACAGGGAAATTGTCAGGACACGCTCCTTTCATCGTGTTAGGTTAATGGTCTTCGGTTCACGCTAGCAGAGGACAGGGGACAGCCAACTTATTCAGAACCCCTGGCGCAACGAAACCCGAGGTAGATGTACCCGTAGTTGGGAAGACACCAGTAGCGATGGGCACCGCGCACGTCTCCTGGACCGGCGCCCCACGAGCCCCCGCGCAGCACCTTTCCCCAATCGCCGTATTCGCTCGATGTCCACTCCCAGACGTTGCCCGCCATGTCGGCGCAGCCACAGGGACTGTCTCCCTGAGGCGAATACTTGCCTACCGGCGTTGTCCCGCCCTCATTGTTGCGGAAATTGCACAGGTCGGGCGTCGGCTTCTCATCTCCCCAGGGATACGCTTGCCCGTCGATCCCGCGCGCCGCTTTCTCCCACTCCACCTCAGTCAGCAGCCGCTCGCCCGCCCATTCAGCATAGGCCACGGCGTCGTGCCAGGTCACGTGCACGACCGGGTGATTGTACAACTCGCCCGGTGGAGTCTTGCCCTTCCAATGTTTCGGCGACTTGCGCCCGGTGGCCTCGCCAAAGCGCGCATACTGGGCGTTGGTCACCGGCGTCCGGGCGACGAAGAAACCCCGCTCCAGCCGGACCACGCGGGTGCCCTCGCCCTCGCCGTAGATGAACGGCCCCGGTGGCACCCACACCACCCCCTCCGGCACATCCACCCCCTCCGGCGGGGGCGGGGGCCAGTCGGCGTCGGTCAGCAGCCCGTGCACGAACCCACGGATCTCCTCGTTGATCCGCATCTCGGGGGCGCTTCCATCCAGCAGCTTCGGCGCCAGCCACTGGGCGACGAAGAACTCGCCAAAGCTCTTATGCACGAACTGGTAGTTGCCGTCAGGATCGCGGTTGAGAAACGAGCAGGTGCGGATGTCGTAGTCGAAGTAGTCGATCTCGCGTTCCTTGTCCAGGTGGAAGTGGTCCTGCACCCGCTCGGGCAGCTTCAAGTAGTGGATGCTCAGCTCCTCGCGGCGCAGCATCTCGAGCGCCAGCGCCTGCATGAACAACCGCTTGTCGTCGCGGGTGATCAGGTGGCGGCCCTTCTCCCAGTCACGAGTGAGCCACAGGTCGGTGTAGGCCTCGTAGAGCCTGGCGGCGTTCACCGCCTGGCCGGGCTCCAGTTCCGGGAGGGAGCAGGCGATCATATCCAGGAGCACCGGCCGCTGGGCCAGCTCCGCCAGGTTGTAGGTCTCGTGGATCTCGTCCCAATACGCCTCCCAGTCACTGGAGAAGCGCTTCTGGAGGATAGCGCGGATGTCGCCGTCGTCGAAGGGCAGGAGGTGGACGATCTCGAAGTTGGGCCGGTCTGTGAGGTCGATCAGCGGGCGATCGGGAAGATGACCCGAGACTTCGGAAGTCCTGCCCCACAACAGATCCTCCGCCTCCTCGCGGGTGCGGAAGTAGGGCGTGCGGCAGGTGAGGATCACCTTGCTGCCCGGCACCACCGCCCTGGCCAGTTCCTCGAAGTTGTCCACTGTCGTCTGGTAATCGACCTTCTGCGCCATCTCGTCGAAGCCGTCGAACAACAGCAGGAGCTTGCCGTCGGCGTTGAAGCGGGCGAATGCCTCGTACTTGGCCTGGATATCGCACCGATTCACGAGGAAGTCGGTGATGAGTTGCTGAAGGCCCATCGTCTTGGCATAGTCGCGCAGCGAGATCAGGATCGGGATGCGGTTACGGTCGGGGTCCGAAAGCCACCGCCGGCCCAGATCAGCCGCATACTGGCGGCAGAAGGAGGTCTTGCCCGTCCCGTAGTCGCCCAGGACGGAGATGTGGTTGCGGGTCGGGTCGCCCAGCCAGGCGTCGACGTAGCCGTCCATCGGCTTGTAGACGCTGTCGTCGCGCGTCCGGCAGCCCAGGTCGACGTAGTAGCTGCTCAGCTCGTCCTGCTCGTAGTCAGCCACCAATTGGCGGACGTAGGACTCGAAGTCGATTAGCTCGCGGTAGAACTCGTTCAACGTGAAGGCCCGTATGGCTCCCTGGGTCGCAGCCGCTCGCTCCCGCGCGGCGGGTGTCAAGCGCACGTGGGTCACCAACACCCCGGCGCTCAGCCCTTCCGCCTGCACTTTGTGCAGAAGGGCGTCGACATCGTCCCCCGTCACCGTTCCCTCCTGGCACACGAACGCTACCGGGCGGGCGAACCCGCCCTCGCGGTTGCACACGAGCCGCACCCGGTCATTCACCATCTCGCGCCGCTGGCAGGTGAAGCCCATCACTGTCAGGAGTCCGTCGACTGTGCCGGCCAGTTCGCCGGCGGGCGTTCGCGGTCTCGGCTCGGAGGGGAAGTAGCGCTCGCGGACGTCGGGATGGGCGTCGAGGAGGCGGGTGAGGTTGGCTTTGGACCAGGTGGTGGCTCTGTACTGAGGCGCGATGTTGGGCATGCCGGCGAGTTGAGCGCGAACCTTCTCGCTGGGGACGGTGCTGGTGATCAGGAGGTAGCGATCGCATTTGTGGGTAGCCATTCGGGCAGCGGGGTTGCCGATGTCCGCCTCTAGCACAGACCTGCCACTCTTGGCGTAGTGTTTGCACTCGATCAGGTAGCGGTGGGTGTCCGCGATGCCGACTTCGTCGGTGACGGTCATAGTGGCAATGATGTCCTTGCCCAGGTCGGGGCCGCGGGCGACCTGGGCCTCGATGGTGAAGCCCATGGCCTGGAGGAGTTCCTCGCAGAGGAGCTCAAAGTCTTCGCCAGAGTCTATCTGCGTGAAGTCGATTGGCATGCCATTGTCTCCCGTAGGAAATGCTGCTGCCTGCACTCAGTTCTTGCTCAACCACAGCACCGCCGGATCATCCCCAATGTGCTCCGACGCGCTCAGTATCTCCTCGCTCACCCAGGCGGCTGCAGTCTCTACGATGGCCCGTAAACGGCGTTTGTAGGCTGCCATCAGCAGGCGGGCCAGTGCCCGCTCAAACGGGCCAGTGGGCTCGATGGTATGGTGTCCAGCGTCTCGTTGACATATATCAAGGCATTGCGTTAGGTTATGAGGTAGCCTGCGATACCAGAGTCGGCCATTTCTCTCAAACTGCTACCGTCAAGGCATACTGAACCTGTGCACAGTAGCACGGTTAGCTCCGATGGTCACGCTGTTCATAGGCTCCTCCCGAACCGCCGCTTGTCAGGACGCTATCAGCTGGTATCAGATCAGCCTGTTCAAATCCACATCAAGCCCCGCGGCCTTCATCTCTCTCGCAAGGGCAAACTGCCAAGCATCATTTGGGTCCAAAGATACCCACAAAACGCCAAAGAGATCTGACGGGATTTCAAGGTCACCCCTATGTAGTGCACAGACCCTCTGGCGTCCCAGACGGCCAATGAAAAAACCCAGTTCAAGGATGACATTTTGCCGCGCTCTTGGTTTGAGGTTGTCTCTATCCTTCCTACTCGCCCCAACATCATCTGGTGTCAGCAGTATGACAGCGAAACCGGCGCCTGCATAGTCCTCGAATTTCTCAATGATGGTTCGCCCCTGGTTGGGTTGTTCATGGAGAATAATCGCTTCTAGACCCAGTTTCTCGATGCAACGAGCGAGAGACTGTTTGGCCTCTTCATCGTGCCCGTGAACAATGAACACTCGATTACCAATTTCCACACCATAAGGTTGGCGTGGGCCAACTGACTGAACGAGTTCGGGGGATTCAGGTATCAGTTCCAGACGACCTAAGATGGACTCTAAGCGAGCGATATCGGTCTTTAAGTCGGAGTAGAAATGATGGATTTCCACCTGCAAAGGCACTGCACCGAATGCAATAATCCCAACGCCAGGGTCATAGTCTCTAACCAAGTCCTCTGTATCCACTATCCGCCTAAGAAGCTCCTTATTGTAGTCGGACCATTTTCTCTTCTCTGCACGCGCTTCTTCCAAGTCTGCTTTGTTCCTGACTTTCAACTCCAGTAACTGCCTGCCCTTTTCGATCCCCTATGTGCCAATATGAGTGAGACAACTCTGCTCAGGAATTTAGAGTATAATATAGAGCAGAGGAGAGTGAACATGTCTCGAAACGAAACTGCCCAGATGGGGATCCCTGATCCCGAGGTCGTCCC
>Ga0307378_10000321_pt1 | contig 88045 bp, 80 predicted proteins | sample UN1MG_FD_202238 | JGI IMG/M metagenome (GOLD analysis project Ga0307378, IMG submission 202238) | Soil microbial communities from Risofladan, Vaasa, Finland - UN-1 | ecosystem: Environmental > Terrestrial > Soil > Coastal area > Acid sulfate soil | place: Finland: Risofladan, Vaasa | collected... | reverse complement strand
TCTACTGAAGCGCTATGCGGATAATTAATCTGCGCCCAACCAATCACTCCTGGCTTAATCAACAAACGAAATTGGTAAAATGGAATCTTTTTCTTAAATAAACCAACTAATTTCTTTTCCTCTGGCCTGGGACCGACAAAAGAAACATCACCTTTAATAATGTTTAAAACCTGAGGAATTTCATCTAAATGCAAAAATCTAAGAGTCTTTCCAATTCGAGTCACACGAGGATCGTTTTCTAACGTCCAAGAAGGCCCAATCTTATCAGACTTATCAAACATAGTTCTAAATTTATAGATATAAAACTCTTTATCTTTTGCTCCAATACGTACAGATTTGTGCAAAACAGACCCATTTGAATCCAACTTAATCGATAGCGCAATAATCGGCCAAAGCGGTAAAGAAAGAATAAATAATATAAAGCCACCAAAAATATCAGAGATTCTTTTTAATGTCTCATATAGCTCCCAATTCTTACTATAGTAATTTTCCAAAAACCATGATGATGGAAGAAGGCCAACTGGAGTCTTTTGTAAAACAGATTCATAAAAATCAATAATCTCAACGACTTTTAATTTGAGTCTGGCATCAGGAACATAAGAGATCAAAGAATCAAATAAATTAGAATCGATTACAAATAAATCTATTCCATTTTCTTTTAATTCTTTTGCTGCTTGGTTTATCTCTTCAGGAGATAAAGTTTTAATTATGTCATAACCTATCTGAGGGTGTTTTTTCAAAAACATATTTATTTCACTGGCTTCTTTTGTTTCAGAAACAATCAAAACATTAATTCGAGGAATTTTTATAAGACGATTAAAAATAATTCTCCAAACCAAAAAAAGAACAAAAGAAAAAACAAGAGTTAAAAATAAAACCTTTTTTGGGGCAAAAGAAGGAACAAATATATAAAAATAAATAACAGAAATGATAGCTGCCAGGCTGAACAGCTTAAAGACCATTTCAAAGAACTTTTTCCTGTTTGCCGCGTATCTTAATTCATAAAGATGACTTATAGAGAACAAAATAACCCAAATTAAAAAAACAATAGAAAATGGCAAAAAACACTGAGAAAATATCTCTTCACTGAAAGGCAAACCGTGCCTTAATAATATTGCCAGATACAAGGATAAATAAAAGACGAGTAAATCCCCTATTATTAAAAATGTAGGTTTTATTTTATTTTGCAACATCTTTTAAAATTATCTTCAATTATTTTAAAGGCCTAAAACTAAACTTATATTCTCTTGGAAATCCTTGTTTAAGAAATCCGGTTAAACGAATAGTCTTTGCTTGAATTTTATTCCCATAAGATAAAGAAACTTTATCTTCTATAATAACACAATTTAAAATTTTAGGGGCATAAAAAATCAAAGAACCGTTATTTCCAATAAGAATAATCTGTTTTTCTTCTGTTTTGCTTTCTTTAACCCAAATCTTAATTTTAGGAGAAAGATGAAAATTCCATTCTAATTCATGATCGCCTTTTCCTTTAAATTTATCTTTTATATGTAAAACCCTATCTTTTTTATTAAAAGAAAATGTACGATTATGAATAAGAGAACATCTTAATCGTTCATAACAATTATGCTCTGCTTCTAATATAAGAACCTCATTATCTATTTTCCATTGATTTACTGTCAAATCTCCTGTTTGCTCTATATAAAACGGATCTTTCGATATAAGAACCTCCTTCGCTTCGCTCAGGAGAACCTTGTTTCTCGCTTTGCTCGAAATAGGATTCTGTTCCTGATTATCTATCATAACTGTATTATGAGCTCTTGTGCTGCGGAATCTATTCCTTGCCTTAAAATCAGAAGTATAAACATAAGTCCCTGGATCGACTATAAAATCATTTCCAAACATTGATAATTCAAAACTTAAGATATCATTATGTACATGACTTCCTCCTTTTCCATAACAACATTTATTCCTTCCTGTAATCAAATAAAAATCTTTATCTCTCATAATATAAAAACCAGAATCAGGAAAAGATTTGCTCTTTGTCACCCTGAGTGAAGCCGAAGGATCTCTCAATTTATTTGAGAACACATAATTATAAAGCTTAAATAAAACAAAATGATTCCTTTTCTCCCAATGATAAAAATCTTCCCAAACAATATGCAACCTCGCATCATCTGCATCCCCTATCTGCGGCGCCAAACCATTAGGCTTTGTATAGTATTTGGAAAACTCAACCATCTTTTCCAATTTCTGCCAAAACTGAGTGCTTAACTGTTTGCACAACATTCCTGCCCATAAAAAGAGCTCTGCCACATAACGATGATAAGAAATAGAAAGTTCATAATCCACTCCATCATTATAAACCTGAAACTTCATTTCTTCTTCCAAGCCCTTTAAACCTTTTTTCAACCATTTTTTTGATTCTTTAAATTCTGGAAACATTATTCCTAAATAAACCAAACCAACAATATTAGATAAATAATGATTTGATCTAATTGGAGCATATTCCAAATTCCTATAAACAAATCTTCCATGCTCAATCAAAGAACCTAAAAACTTCTCCAAAAATGTATCTTGTATCTTGTATCTTGTATCTTGTAATTTTTTCTTAATAATTTCAAAAGACAAAATCCAATTGCATACTCTTATTGAAACTTCCATAGAATTAATCCAATTAGGACCAAAATAAACAGGATCCTTTTCTATCCAATCTAATATTAATTCCTGCCATTTTTTAAAATATTTTTCCTCTCCTGTCTTATAAAAAGCCAAAGCCAAAGGAATTGCATACTGAAAACGAGATAATTCCCATACCATTTTTATATCCCATCCTTTGTTATAAGAATGAATGAATCTTTCCCTTAAATCCAAATAAAACAAATTAGGCCAGCTATGACCTGATTTAATATCTTGATTCCACTTAATATTTTTTAATACTTTAGGATTTATTCCTAAAAACCCAAATTCTTGATTACAAATTCTATCAGCGTTATCTATAACAAAATCTTGCTCAGCTAATTCTTCCAAAAGATTTGTGTCAAAAAACCTTGGTTCTTTTCTTTTAAGAAAATGCTTTTCTAAATTTTTATATGTCCTCTTAGATAATTCTTTTCTCAAATCAATTTTTCTCTTTGATGTAAATCTTAACAATCCACCTTCTACAAACTCCTTAAAATACAAAAAAGCCGCTTTTGGATGAAGAAAAGCTTTTTTAATTCTTGTTAGAGTAATTATTACCATAATTTAAAGAAATTTTAATAAAACAAAAACTGTTAATGCTGTATAAATACCGGCAATAATATCATCTATTACAATCCCCCATCCACCATAAAGCCTTTGGCTTATATTAGCTGGATATATTTTTATGCTATCAAATAAGCCATAAATAAACAAAATAGCAATAAACATAATCGCAGGCAGATTTGTAAACCAAATTGTAGCAATTAATACACCAACAATCTCATCAATGATAATTTTTTTACAATCTTTTTTCTCAAAAAGTTGTTCTGCTTTGGCGCTTAAAGGAATAGCAACAACAATAAAAGCCAATGTTATTAGAATTTTAATAAAAAAAGGCAATGGATGGACTAAGTACGCAACTACAGTCGCAAAAGCTACTCCTGCTGCTCCAGGAAAAATAGGACTATAACCAAGACCAAAACATGTTGCAAAAAACTTTACAAAAAAATTGCTACTGTTTTTAAAATCCATTATTGAGACTCTTTTTTCTTCTTATAAAAGAAATGAAATAACCCAAATAAAAAGCTAAGAACAAAATACCAAATATTTAAAGATAAATTAATGATTGCCCCACCTGCATAAACTCTTATCACATAAGTTAAAGCCACAAAAATAGAATTAACAAAACGCACTTTTTCTAACCATAAGCTATAAACAATATCTAAGACAATGAATAAAGAAAATAAAAAGGTAAATCTTAAATTAATTTTCAAAGCAAGCCATAGGCTTAAAACTATTAAAATCAGGCTGACAAATAAAGCAATTCCTGAATTTAACCTACCTGAAGCAATAGGCCTTTTAGATTTTTCTGGATGTTTTTTATCTTTTTCTATATCCAAAACATCATTCAAAATAGAGACTGCGCCAGCAGATAGACTAAATAAGAAGAATGCTTCTACGGTTGTAAGAAAAAGCCCATAATTAAATATTAATCCGGCAAAAACCAAAGGAATAAAAACAAAAAGATTTCCAATCCAATCCTTTAATCGAAAACTTTGAAAAATGTAAGACAGTGTATTCATTTATTTACTATATATTATACAACATTTTTAATATCTTTTCTCAAAAAACCTCTTACTCTATTAAAAATATCCATAATTTCAGCTTTTCTTGGCACAAAAACATAATCAGTAGAAAAATGAACTAAAAGGCAACTATTTTGGACTGTTGTTTCTGCCAAATATTTAACAGCCAAAGAATTTACTAAAAAAGCCTCCTCTTTGTGGGCTTCTGCTTCATCAACATCAGTAAACGCCGAGGCATTTATTATAATACCGGGTTTTTCTTTTTCTATAAATTTTTTAGTAGCCAACTCGTTTGTAACATCTAAATTTTCTTTATCAGCTAAAATAAGGTCATTATTCCTTCCGAATACTTTTATTAGGTCTTGGGCCAACATTCCCCTAGAACCTATTAGTAAAAGTTTCATAATTTGTCAAAGATTTCTTGGAATTTAACCTGGTCTAGTTCGCCTCGTAAAATATGCCAAAATTTTGTGGCTAATTTGGAAACGTCTGGCCCTAAATATGCCAAAACTATACCAATATAGGGAACTATATATTTCTTTTTAATGGCAATCACTTTTCTGTAATATTCTTTAGCCTTTTGCTTCTCTCCAGCTAAAGCATAAGATAATCCGATTCTGGTTAAAATAATATGCTCTATATGATTATCTTTATACAATTCCCTGTGTTTATTATAAAAAACAACATTTTGTTCAGCCCTTTTTAATTTATTAGTATTCTTTGATGCATTATTTATATGTATCATGTAATTAATGAGGGGATCTTCTATGAATTTAAAAATATATCCGCCGCTCATTACCCTTACCCACATATCCCAATCTTCGTAATAGCCCATACCTATAGATTCATCCCTATCCCCGATAGCCTTGATTACTGTATAAGGAAGAATAACACTACTATTACTAAAGATATAATCGGCAATCAATAAATCAGAAAATTCTCTCTCTTTCTCGACAGCATGAATAGTCATTAAAGTCTTGCCCTCTTCATTTATAACATTGGCTCCACAGCTGACTAAACCAATCTTTTGATTCGGATATTTTGCAAAAACTGCTAGTTGTTTATCTAATTTTTCTGGTAACCATTCATCATCCTGATCTAAATAAGCGACGTATTCTCCTCTAACATATTTAAAACCAGTATTCTTGGGCCTGGCTGGTCCGCCAGAATTGGGCTCCCAATAATATTTTATGCGGCTATCTTTGGCAGTATATTCTGATATAATTTCTTTTGAATTATCAGTAGAGCCATCATCTACAATGATCAACTCCCAATCTTTAAAAGTTTGGTTGATAACGCTGCTAATGGCGCGAGGTAATAAATTGGCACCGTTATAGACTGGAATTATTATTGATACTTGAGGGACCATACTATTTTATTAATCTTTACCATTAAAATGGTAACATAGCAAACACATTATCTGTAAGGACCTAATTGCCCCTTAATTCCGTGATAAAAACCTTTTAGACAATATATAAAATGCTTCCAGTGAGGTTTACCAAGAATAGTAAACCCAATGATATATCTTATGGATTTCATCAAAATATTCAACCTCATTCCGAAGGTTATATATTCACTTCTTAAAGCTAAATGAATTGCGTTCCGGATTATATAGTAATCTCTAATTGGAGATCTAATAGAATACGATTTTAATCCAACTTTTTTTACCACATTACCCAAAAAATGTTCAATGACAACATCAGCACATCCAACTATCTTGTAACCCTTCGCTCTCGCTCTCCAGCACCATTCAAAATCAACCCGATCGATAAATAATTCCTCATCCATAAAACCAATATAATTAAACATTTCTGATGGAATAATTTCACCGGAGGCAATTGCTTGAGTTATTTCATGACAGCCACTTTGTGGATATATTCTTTTTGAAAAGATACTGTCAAACAGTACAAATCCTTGCCTTTCTCCTCCTCGGTTTAATTCAGCAAAATCAGGAACAATTGCAGCTACTTTTTCTTTATTTGCAATCTTAGAATATGCTTCAAGCATCTTAGCGATATAGTTATCAGGATAAAAAGTATCTTGATCGCTTAACACAACAAAGTCAGCTTTATTCTCTAGCGCTTTTTTTATACCAACATTTTGAGCATGAGCTATACCAGTATTTTGGTTAAGCGTAATAAGCTTAATGTTATTATCTTCTCTTAATAATTTAAGGTTTTGAAGCACACTACTGCCATTTGGAGTATTATCTATAATCAACACCTGGCTTACTTGTTTATAAATACTTTGTAGAGTCTCAGCAATAATTTTGCTATCCGGGAAGTAAGCCACTACGATTGCTATAACCTTAACTTGATTCATAATTATATTTCAAAATATTATCTCGTCAGCCATTCCAATTAAGAATTATTATTGAAACTTTTAGAGTCATCTTTTTTTATCCCTTGATAAAGATATCCTTCGCACCAATTATCACACAATCGGTCTGAATCTCAAATTTTGCGACAATTGACAATTTAAAATAAATATAAATTTCAGACAAAACATTTAAATCAAAAACATGTTGATGCAAACAACGATTTTCAAAATTTTTCAAACTTCTTCCTTTAAACTGTTCTATCGTGCCAGCCAGTGGGTCTAATGTTAAATCATGTAGTTTCAATATCTCTTCCAAATGTCCGAGATCGTTTTCCTGAACATTATTATTATAATCTTCAAGAAGATGAGTAAATTTTACAATATTGCGATTATGATCAAAATTTGATTCTTTCCTAGGGGCAACGATAACGATAACCCCATTTGGTTTTAACATAGACACCCATTGTTCAATAGCCCTTAATGGATTAGCCACATGCTCAATATTATTGCAAGACAAAACAAAATCATATGTTCCTTTATCCAATTTTGACAAATCAGTTGCGTCTAAAATAAACTGTTTTCCAAAACATTTTCCCCCTACCAAATACCCTTTTGACGAATCAATGCTCCCTGTCCAAACAGTCGTCGAGGAAAAATTTACTCCATCTAATCTTGATACAATCGGATAAATCGGCATGCAACCATTTTTAGTAAAGAAGTTGCTTGGCCCGCCTATTTCTAAGCCTATTTTATTTTTAAAATATTCTTCAACACTTTTAAAATTATTCATTTGCGTATAAGCGCTGTGTCCTATAAATTTTAAAATAAGCTTAAATATTGTTTTTTTAAAACCCACCTCTCTTAACGAGTAAAAAAATCTTTTGACATTTTTCATTTTTGGAAATTCTTGCTTCTTAAAGTTATCTAAAAAAATTCTAATACTGCTATATTCATTTTAATATATTATACCTATACCAGCACAGTTTTGATTCGGGTCTTTTATAATTTCCTTGTTTTTATATCTATTCCAATTTAAAATTATTATTGAAACTTTAGAGTTCATTTTACACTAATCTCTTTATGATATTTATGATCTTATCTACTGTTTCCATTTCCAAATCAGGATATAAAGGAAGACATAATACTCTACCTGCAATATCAGAAGCAACATTTAGGTTATATTTCTTAGTTAAATTTAAACCTCTACCTTCTGGTATGTAAGTATAGTTATATTTAGATGCAATTATTTTCTGAAATTTTATATTTTTCATATTGCTTAATTTTTCTAAAAATAATTTTAATAGGAATTTTTGCAAATTGCAAGCAACCCAAATGATACTTCTATTTTATTGTCAACAATGACAAAATTCCGATACGATGATAAAGAAGATAGATTTCTGAAATTTTCCTTTTGCCTTATGCCGTTTATTCGAATATCCTGCCCTAACAACTTTACATTCTGAAAATGCTCTTGAAGTATTTGCTCAAATTCTGCCTTAGTTAATTCACGAAGATGAAATGGATTACTCCCCTCACTCAATTTTTTATTTGGGCAACCTATGAATAATATCCCATTTGGTTTAATTACTCGCCTTATTTCTAATAAGAATTTTTCTTGATCCATTTTTTTAAGATGCTCTAATACATCAAAAGAGAGCACTACATCAAAGAGGTTATCTCGAAATCCTAACTTACACACACTCATAACCTTATATTCTAAGTTTTCTCTTTTGTAATATTTCTTTGCGTAATTTATTGCCCTGTCAGATTTATCTATGCCTACTACTTTTTTAGCTCCGAAGTCCGCCAAATAATATGTGCCATATCCTGAACCACATCCAGCATCTAAGCAGCATAGATTTTTTACAAAAGGAGCTACCCATCTATATCTTTGGGCATGAGCTAAAGTCACAAACTCTTTAGATTTTCTCACGGCTTGCCAATCTTTTATTACTAGCCGCTCCCCCCTATTACTCACTTTTGCATTCTCCGTAATTCTTAATCGTCTATCTATAAAATTGATTATTTTATATGGATCCTTAATTCCTTTTATTAAAAGTTTAATTATTCTATCCATTTTGATGATTAATTTTAATTTCTCCTTAACACTTCTTCAAAGAATTTTTCTAATTGATCTATAGTTTTCTCCCAGGTGAATTACCCAGCAGCATTGAAATCAGCCTCTAACCACTTTAATAATCCATCTTCAAACTCCTCTTGACAGCTATTCTTACTGCCTCGGTCGATGAGTACCTCGCCCGCCAACCGAGTTTATGAATTTTACTTAGATCATACTCAAAATAAGGAACATCTCCCTTCCAACCACTTTCACCTCCTGTGTATCTGAATTCTACATTACCTAATTTCATTTCCTCGCATATTATTTTCGCTATTTCTTTTACAGCAGTTCTACCTTCGCCACCTATATTAAAGTAATTCAATCTACCTTTAGTTTTTTGACAGACAAAGAAAACTGCTTCTATTAAATCTTTAACATAAATATAAGGTTTCCTTTGTTCCCCATTACCTAATATTTCTAACTTATTTGGATTATTCTTTAGCTTTTTTATAAAATCATAAATTACTCCGTGGGTAGCTCTTTCACCTACAACATTTGGAAATCTAAGAATCCAGGTTTGAATATTATTCATATACGAGTAAGCTGAAATGAAAGCTTCTGAACTGAGCTTACTTGCACCATAATACGAAATAGGAAATAAAGGGCCTAAATCCTCAGTTAATTTCTTGTCTACATTCCCATAGATAGCAGAACTTGAAGCAAACACAAATTTATTGACATCAAATAATCTACAACATTCCAACACATTCCACGTCGTCATAAATGTATTATCCAAATCAATCTTTGGATCCTTTGCACTATTTTGTATATCTGAATTTGCTGCTAAATGAAAAACTGCATCAAAGCTAATATTTTTGAAAATCCTCTCTAATTTACTGAAATTCAATAAATCTTCCTTAATAAACTTAAATCTCTTATTGCCTCTTAAATGCTTAATATTCTCTATTCTCCCTAATGAAAGATTATCAATCGCTACCGCTTGATAATTCTTAGACAGCAATAGATCTGCCAAATGGCTTCCAATAAAACCTGCTCCTCCTGTAATTAAAATTTTCATATTTAAGCCTTTTCTAAGACGATAAAAGCCCTATCATTAAAATATTTTCCAAATAATTTTGGCAAAATGTGATCCAACCAATTTGACATATTATATCTTAAACTCTTTTTTCTATAGTCGTCTTTTTTTAAAATGTTTTCTTTCCATGTTTTTAATGTCTTAACTTTGTAACCAGCGTTGCTACAAAGCCTAACCAAACTATTAGGTCTAAAAAATATTAAATGATATGGTTTAGCCTTAAATCTAATCCTTTTATTTCTTAATTTTGTATAAAAATACATAACTCTTGATGAAAAGCGATTTAGCTCAAACAACGGAACATCAATAACTACTAATCCATCATCTCTTAAAATATTAGAAATAGATTGCAAAAATATCCTTGGTTCATTGATATGTTCCAAAAAATCAGCCATATATAGTAGATCAAATTGACCAAATTTTTTTAAAGACTTCTCGTCGATCACATCAATATTTACAATATCTACACCTAAGTTGCTTCTACCAAATTCAGACAAATTTTCGTTAAGATCTACTCCCATCGCATTATAACTTGCATCATTGAAAGCTTTAACAATTGCCCCTCCTCCACAACCAATATCTAATACTTTACCCGAAACTTTTAGCTTTTTAATCCATCCTAATTGTTTATCTTCAAACTCCTTTTTTCTTTCTCGCCAAACTTCCTGGTACGGTTTCCCAAACCAGCACCATTCACTCTGAAAATAGTTATCATCGCTATATAAATCTTCAATATCCTTTTCCGTTAAAATCTTATTGAAGAAACCGAGATTACATTTTGGGCAAATTACGAGATACATTTCTTCAGATAAACCTTCCCAATCACAAAAAAAATTCTTATTAATTACTAACCTTTCTGAACCGCAACTCGGACAAGTTTCTCTTATTATTTCTAACATATTGTTTTTCCTATTTTTTTACTCAACTCCTTTGCATATTTTATTACCGTATCCATATTTAAATACTCGAATTCTCCAAACCTACCACATAGTTTAATTCCTTGACTGGTAAAATATTTCTTAATTAAATCCATATTTTTTCTATGATTTAGATCATAAATCACGTAAGCATACTCAAGTCTTTTTATATCAATGAAATTGACATCCCATCTACTATTAATAAACTTAACCTTTTCTAATTCATTAACTATTTTTTTCGTTATAGCTTCATCGTTCATCTTGTCAACAATACTATTCGCCCTGTAAGTTATTTCTACCATTAAAGTTGTGGAACCATCTTTCCTACAGTAGGTATCTCCTAAAAAATTAAGTTTTGATACTCTGTGAAATATTATATCTTTATCAGGAACCGTTATAGCAAAATTATTGCTGAGATTATCTTTTTTTACGTTGACACAGGCAATAACTATGGAGTTATATTTCAAATCTTTTACTGCCTTGATAACCTTTTTCGGAATACTTGTTTTATTATAGACCTCAATCAAAGTTTGAACAGGTATGGTAGATATAACTAAATCATAATCTTTAAATACTTTTTTATCTGTTTTCACATCCCATTTATCTTTGAACCGATCTACCGTAAGAATCTCGTTTTCTACAAAAATATTTATCTTTTTATTAAATCTACTTGTAAAACCTTTAATTAACGAGTTGATTCCGCCTTCCTTTGGATAATAGAAATGTAACTGATGAAGATATCCTTCTGTAGCCACTCCATTAGCACTTTTCAAAATATCCTCCTTATGAGGGTTTGGAATTCTTGCAACCATCTGGGTATCCATAAATGAAGGGTCAAATTTCCATATCTTTTCATTATAAGGTCTTAGATAAGTATCAGTGATTCCTTCCCCAAAAGTTTTTAAGAAAAATTGAAGTATATTATTTACTTCATAACTTTCATAAGGATTGTTAAGAAAAGTATTCAAACAATACTCTCTATCTTTTTTAGCTAAAGCAGATAGTTCGTTTTCGAAAGGATATTTTACAAATTTTCCTTTATAGAATATTTTATTTGAACGACGGAGCTTGTTCTTGTTTTTTCCTAAAAGACGCACCATTAAATCCAAAATCTCCTTGTCTTTTGAGAATATTATGTGTGGACCTATGTCGTGATAAATTCCTCGTATCTTAAAGGACCTACAAAGTCCGCCTAAAACTTCATTTTTCTCGAGAATATCTATTCGGGTTATTCTTTTGTCATTCTGAAGAAAATAAGCCAGACTGACACCAGCTAATCCACCACCTAATATATAAATTTTCATTTTTTTTGCTTCCTTTTTAGCAACTCTAGAAAATATTTTTCGACTTTATCCGCTGTTTTTTCCCAATTATGTTTTTTAGGAGTCTCCAAACCATTTCTAATGAGTTTCTCTGAAAGTTGCTTATTATGTAAAATTCTTAGAATGGCCTCAGCCAGTGCTTCAGGGTCCCTTGGCTGTACCACTAAAGCATTCTCACCGTTAATAGCATAATCTTCGGTTCCATACTTAGTAGTTACTACGGGAGTGCCACAAGCCATTGCCTCTAAAGGAGGAAGAGGGAAACTTTCGTACCATGAAGAAGAAAATACAACATTAGCTTTAGAATATAGTTTAGCCAGTTCTAAATCAGATGGAAATTTTATAAATTCATAAGGAGCATTTCTGTTTTCTATCTCCGGTTTTTTAGTACCATATACTAACCATTTCACATTATTCTCTTTTGCAAATACGATCTCCATAGCCTTTAGGGCATCTTTAAAACCTTTCCATTTCGTATCTTTACCCATAGATAGGACCAATTTACCATTTTTGTTTTTATTATTATAAGGATGAAACTCTGAGCCTAATCTAACGCCCGGTGTAATTAATATACTCTTTACATTATACTCATTTTTCAATTTGTCATACAACCACGTAGAATTAGATATCCTATTCATTTCCAAAAAATAACTATGTAAGGCATATTCTCTAAGCTTTTTATCATCCGGATAAAAATATGGTTCAAAATGTTGCATATAGTACACAGGGATGCCTTTTTTGCCATTAAGAACCGCATAGGAAGTTGTATGATATGTAGCTACATTAATATCACAATCGGGAATATTCTGAATTAATATCTTGTTTCTTCTTTTTATCATCTCCCTTTGATATAGATAATCTAGTAATAGTATTTTTAAAATTCTTCTTGCACCTTTCTTGATAAATCTATTTTTCTTAAACCATTTATAAAAAATCGGATCCGCAACGGCCTTTTGTTTATCAGAAGGCATAATTAATTCCGGAAGATTTTTATTCGTAACCCAAGCTGTATCCCCCCCTAAGGTAGTTATATAAACTCTATGCCCTCTTCTTATTAAAATATCACTTATTTCAAAAAAGGTTTTTATGCCTCCCGTACAACTAACATCAGGTAGGGTAAAATTAATTTTCATTTTTAAATATTTATACTAACCAAACTCTCAACAATATATTTTTTAATTAATTAAAAAATATATTCAAGTATTCTACAACAAATTAAATTTATACATCTATAATCGTTTTCGTTGCTTCCAAAAGATCAGAAATAATATAGTCAGGATATATTTTTTCTTCTTTCAACTGACGAGAAATATTCTTTTGAGAACTACTGATAAGAATTGTCTCACAACCTGCTCTTTTTCCTGCTTCCACATCAGCGAAATCATCTCCTACCATATACGATTCTGTTAAGTTTATTTTAAAATCATTTGCTGCTCTTAAAAGCATTCCTGGCTTTGGTTTTCGACAGTTACAATTATCTTCAATATTATGCGGACAAAAATAAATACCATCTATGCGAGCATTCTTTTTCTCAAGCTCTTTACTCATCTTTTCATCAATAAGCTCTACATCTTCTTTACTCATCATTCCTCTTGCTATCCCTCTTTGGTTAGAAACAATAATTACTAAAAATTTTTTATTAAGAATCCTAATGGCTTCAGCTACATTGGGTAAAAATCTAAACTCTTTCCATTTTTTCACATAATCATGCTTTGGTGCTTTTTTATTGAGCACCCCGTCCCTATCTAAAAAAACAGCTTTATTTTTATTAACTTTCATCTTTAATACTCTCTTCAAAATAAGTAGTAATTAAATGGCAAATTGCATCGTGAGCACTTTCAACAATGGCGTAGCTAAAGGAAGGGACATGGATTTTAGCGTCAGATAGAGGTAAAAGCTCTCCCCCGTCAAAACCAATTAACCCAATTACTGACAAATGAAGAATTTTAGCTGACTTAACGGCTTTAATAATGTTAGGAGATCTACCACTAGAACTTATTGCCACCAGAGTATCTTTATCTTGAGCAAAATTTTTCAATTGTTCAGAAAAAACTGCCTCAAATCCAACATCATTTGCCCAAGCGGTTAGTACGGGAATATTGTCACATAAAGCCATGGCTTGAAATCTTTTCGCTTTTTTATCGCCTTTATGACCGAGGATAGTTTTATTTAAATCGTTGGCGAAATGAGAAGCAACAGCTGCTGACCCTCCGTTGCCAATTAAATAAATCCGACCACCATTTTCATAAGTCGATCGAAGAATTTTAATGGCTCGAGCAATTTCTTTCCAAGAAACTTCGTCTATTTTATTTTTTAATTCCTGAAAAAAATTTTTGATGTATTCTTCCATAAATTAATTCTTAAAAACAATTTTGCTGCCAGACTCTGAAAAACGAAAGGGTATTAATTGGTATTTATTTAAAACTTCCTTAATCTTTGAATGTTTTTCTGGGGAAGCCATTACCAAAAGAAAACCACCCCCACCTGCTCCCAAGATTTTTCCACCCCAAGCACCAGCCTCTAAAGCAAGATTATACATTTCATCAATTTTGGGATTGGAAATAGCCGAAGCTAATTCTTTTTTCAGTAACCATCCTTGAGATAATAACTCACCCATTTTTTTGAAGTCTCCATTCTCTAAGGCTGATCTAAAAATCGGCACCATATCCGACATTTTTTTTAAAAATTCAAATTTTTTATCAATATTTTGTTTTTGTTCAGCCAAAATAGGATTTGCCAATCTTTCTATGCCGGTAAAAAATAAAAGTAAGTGGTTTTGAAAATCTTCTTTTAATTTAGGAGTTAAATAAATTGGCTCGACTTCAATTTTCCCATTACAGTTAAAGGTGATTTGATTTAACCCACCAAAAGCTGCGGCATATTGGTCTTGTTTCCCGATTGGAGATTTTACTTTCTCAATTTCAATTTGGCAGGTCTTCTCGGCTAAAATTTCCGGAGGGATGTATTTCCCTAAAAAAGCATAAAGACCATTTAGCAATCCTACTGTAAAACTACTTGAAGAACCTAGTCCAGTTCCGGTTTTTCGAGCTGGGAGATCAGAAAGAGAAACAATATCGATTCCCTTTTCAATACCCGCCTCTTTTAAAGCTTCTCTTACCAAAGGATGTTCTATTTGATCTGGACTTGTAACTGTTTCAATTTTTGAATACCTAACCTCAATTAATCCATCAAATCTTGGATTTAATACTATGTAATAGTATTTATTGATTGTAGTGCTTAAAACTCGACCAGGATAACGCTGGTAAAAATCTTCAAAGTCAGTTCCGCCTCCAACAAAACTCATTCTTAATGGCGTTTGAGAAATAATCATATTATCTGATTATTAAATTGTTTTAATTGCTCAAAAGTTCCAATATCATAGAACCGCTGATTAGTAGAGTAAGCTGACATCTCTTTTTTTTGAATTAAAATAGGAAAGATTTCTTCTTCTAAAGATACTTTTTTATTTGAAGGAATTAGTTTAAGAATGTCTTTTTTAAATACTAAAACCCCGGCATCTACGCAATTTGCTTTTTCTTCTTTTTTCTTATCATAATTTATAATTTCATTTTTCTTATTGACTTCTATATTGTTTAACATAGTTTTGGATTGATTTGTAAATGCGGCCATTACCCCCAATTTGCCCTGTTTATAAAAATAGGAAATTAAATCTTGGTAATTTATATTCAGAAAAGTATCACCATACAAAACTATAAATTCATTTTCTAAAAGAAGCTCAGCGTTTTTTAAAGCACCCCCTGTTCCCAAGAGTCCTTTTTCTTTTTCAAAAGAATATTTAATATCCATCCCCCATTTTTTTCCATTACCGAAATAATTTTCTATTTTCTCTCCTAAATACCCTGCACACAATACAATTTTTTTCAAATTATTTCTTTTTAACAATTCCAATATATATTCAAGAAATGGTTTTTCTTTAATTAAAACCATAACTTTTGGAATTTGGTGTGTTAAAGGACGAAGCCTGGTTCCCAATCCTCCAGCTAAAATAACTGCTTGCATAAAAAATAAAAATTGAATTAACTTCTAAAATTTATCTCCCTTTTACTGCTTTTTTCTTTGGTTTTTTGAAGATCGCCTCTTAAATAATAACATAATCTTCACGATTTCGGAAACTCTAAAGTTAATTTAAACCACTCAATCGTTTTTTTTAATCCTTCTCTAAAATCTGCAGTAGGGCTCCATTCCAGTTTTCTTTTCATTTTTTCAATACTCAATGCATACCTCCTGTCGTGTCCAGGTCTATCTTTTACAAAAGTAATAAGCTTCTTATACTCTTCAACTGGTTTTTTAGTTAATTCACTAAGGATTTCGCAAATAAGATTTACAAGGTCAATATTTTTCCACTCGTTGCCACCTCCAATATTATAAATTTCTCCAATTTTTCCTTTATGAAGCACTAAATCAATCCCTCTACAGTTGTCCTCAACATATATCCAATCTCTTACATTTAAGCCATCGCCATAAACTGGTAAAGGTTTTCCTTGTAAGGCATTGGTAACTATCAAGGAAATAAATTTTTCTGGATGTTGCCTTGGGCCAAAATTATTTGAGGAACGGGTAATCAATACAGGCATACCATAGGTTATAAAATATGCTCTCATAAGTAGATCAGCTGAGGTTTTAGATGCAGAGTAAGGACTGTTTGGTTTAAGATGGAAATCTTCAGTAAACTTCTCTGAACTTTCCAGAGATAAAGAGCCATAAACTTCATCAGTGCTAATCTGAAGAAATCTTGCAGAATTAAACATATTATTCTTCAACCAAAATTCCTTTGCTACATCAAGCAAAATCTGTGCCCCATAAACATTTGATTTTATAAATATCTCTGGTCCTTCAATGCTTCTATCAACATGTGATTCCGCAGCGAAATTTATCACATAGCAAGGACTAAACTTTTCAAATATATACTCAACAAGCTCTCTATTCGAAATATCACCTTTTACAAAATGATAATTCGGATTATCGTCAACTCCTTTTAGATTTTCAAGGTTTCCTGCATAAGTTAATTTATCAAGATTTACAATTCTGTAATCAGGATGCTCTCGTACAAAATAATGGATGAAGTTTGAGCCAATAAAACCTGCTCCGCCTGTGATTAAAATTGTTTTATTCATTTATAAGTTTCTTTTTATATTTGTTTACGAAATCATTAAACGCTTCTTCCCAGTTTCGTATTATATTTTTGTTTTCAATTTTAAGTAAATAGTTCTCCAGTACAGAAAAGCTCGGTCTTTTTGCTAATGCTGGAAACTCATCAGTTTTTATTGGTAAAATTTTTACATTAAGATTAAGTTGCTCAACAATTTTTTTTGCAAACTCAAACCAGTTTGTTTGCCCAGTATTTGAACAATCATACAAGCCGACGCTATCATCTTGAATAAGTTGCCAAGTTTGATTCACTACATCAAGGGTATAGGTAGGCGTTCCAATTTGATCATTCACAACTTTTAATTCGCCTTTTTCTTTTGCAAGTCTTATAATGCTCTTTACAAAATTCGATCCGTTTATTCCATAAAGCCAGGAAGTTCTTAAAATTAAGTGGTTTGGATTAAACTGTTTTGTAAACTCTTCCCCAAAAAGTTTTGATTTACCATATATAGATAACGGATTTGGCTTATCAAATTCATTATAAGGTGAATCTTTAATTCCGTCAAAAACATAATCAGTGCTGAAATACAGAACTTTTGCCTTTACCTTAAAGGAAGTGAATGAAACATTCTTTGCCCCTACAGCATTTACTTGATAGGCAAGATTTTCTTCTCTCTCTGCTTGGTCAACTTTAGTATAAGCTGCGCAATTTATGACAACATCTGGAGATAATTCAAAAAATTTATTTGTAAGTCCTTTAAAATCAAGAATATCAAGCTCATTATGATTAAAAGCAAAAACTTCTGCTTTATCTTTCAAAAAAGTTGTAAATTCACTCCCTAATTGACCATCTGCACCAAGTATTAAAACTTTCATAATTATCTTCAAGAATTTTCTTTTTTTAATATCCTTCTCGCTTCATTAAAAGAGAGTAACTTGCTATCTTTATCAGAAATTATAATCTTCTCAACTTGAGATATCGGCCATTGAATACCTATATCTTTATCATTCCATATAATTCCCAATTCATCATCAGGATAATAAAAGTCAGTGCATTTATAAAAGAAATGTGTATTTTTTTCAATGGCAAGAAAACCATGAGCAAATCCAGAAGGTATATAAAATTGAAGTCCACTATCACAAGAAAGTTCTACTCCATACCATTTACCAAAAGTTGGCGAGTTTAATCTGAGATCAACCGCAACATCAAATACTTTTCCTGAAATTACCTGAACAAGTTTCCCTTGAGGATGCTTAAACTGAAAATGTAATCCTCTCAAAACTCCTTTTTTTGACATTGAATGATTATCTTGTACAAAGTGATCATTAATTCCAAGATTAGTAAAATCTCTTGGATTATAACTTTCTATGAAAAATCCCCTATCATCTTTGAATATTTTCGTTTCTATTATTACAAGATCTTTAATTGGAGTTTTGATTGCTTTAAACTTTTCCATTTTTAAAATTCAACGTTATGTCTTTACAAAATTCATTTGCTCGAAATAAAGATTCGGAAGTCCCTGCATCAGTCCACCAACCTTTTAAAATATCATAAGTTAACGTGCCTTGTTGAATATAATTATTATTTACATCAGTTATTTCAAGCTCCTCTCTTGCTGAAGGTTTAAGGGTTTTAATAATATCAAATACTTTAGAATCATACATATAAATACCAGTAACGGCAAAATTGCTTTTTGGTTGTTTTGGCTTTTCTTCAATCGAAATAATTTTTCTATCTTTAAGCTCCGCAACGCCAAATCTCTGAGGGTCTGGAACTTCTTTTAGAAGTATTTTTGCTCCTTTTTCTTGTTTTGCAAATGATTCAACAAAAGGAGTAATATCATTTTCAAAAATATTATCTCCAAGAATAACAACACAACGATCCCCGTCAACAAAATACTCTGCTAAACCAAGCGCCTGAGCAATTCCTCCTGCTTGATCTTGAACTTTAAAAGTAAACTGAACACCAAATTCATGCCCACTTCCAAGAAGTTCAATAACGTCTCCCATATGCTCCCTGCCAGTTATAATAAGTATTTCTGTAATTCCTGCCTGTTTCAATCGATAAATCGGATAAAAAATCATTGGGTACTTCCCAACCGGCAAAAGATGCTTGTTTGTAACATTTGTTAGGGGCTTTAATCTTGAACCCGTGCCACCTGCTAAAACTATACCCTTCATATATTTATATTTTTTTGTTAAAAGGATTCTTTACTAATTATGCTCTTTTATGACAAAAATTTTGATATTGTTTTATTATATTGACCAATTACGGAATAAATCAACAAGTTTTTTAAAACTCCAGAAAAAGAATAAATAAACTAAAGCTCCTATAAGGACAGAGAGAAGAACATTAAGATTATAAACTATTTGTTGAGAAATTACAAAATACATTATAATGCTGGAAAGACCGGCACCAAAAAAAGTAAAAAGAAATTTTAAATTAAATGCTTTGATTGGAGTGAATTTTGACGTAAATTTGTAAAGCAAAAAGAAAATTAAAAGCAGAGTAACAACTGTGGCAAAAGCAGCTCCATAAAGGCTGTATTTTGGAATTAAAATTAAGTTTAATCCAACATTGACGATTGCTCCTGACAAAGTTATCCAAAAAAGTCTCTTTTGCTGATTTGAGACAATCAATATTTGGCCAAGAGGATTGCAAAAATAAGAGAGCGCTGCCATTATTAGTAAAATTTGAAAAGCTAAAATTGAGGGAAAATAACTTGAATCGTAGACAAAATCAATAATTTTTGGAGCTAAAGTCATACCTCCTATTACCAAAGGCACAGCTAAAAGAATCATCAACTGCATATAATAATCAAAAGATTTCTGAAGTTTTTCTTTTGATTCTTTAAATAATTTACTAAGGACTGGAAAAAAACTTATGGAGACAAGACCTACTGGAATCAAAGTTGCTCCAATAATTTTATAAGCAGCATTATACCAACCAACTTGGATTATTTGGCCAAAATAACCCATCATTATTGAGTCGGTTTGACTATAAATTGTCCCGAATATCCCAGCTAAAGCCAAGGGCCAAGACATTATCAGAACATTTCGCCATATATTTCTATTAAAACTTAATTTCAAATGGTAAATTTTAAAATGGAAAAAAGTCAAGATAGAGATCAAAGCAATTGTGGCGGCAAATAAATAAGCTAAACTTAAACTTTGAACCGAGGGAAAATTAAAAAGAACAAAAAAGCCAGCCCCAGTTATAGCTACTGCTTGTAAAATTTTAGTCCAAGCCTCATATTCCATTTTTTGACGGGCTTGAAAAAAAGCATAAATAATTCCTGAAAAACTGCTAATTATAATATAAATCCCTAAAATCCAAATTATTCCCCGGATTACTGGGTCAGGAGTAATAAAAAAAGAACCAAAACAAATTAAAATTAAGGTTCCTATACTTAAAACAAGTTTTAAGGAAAGAATATTGGGAAATTCTCTTTCTTTTTCTTTTTCCCGGGCAAGTTCGCGAGTAGTGATTGAAGAAACACCAAAATCAGAAAAAATAGCAAATAAAGAAACGAAAGCTAAAGCAAAAGTGAATTTTCCGTATTCAGTAGCCCCTAAAATTCGAGCAACATAAATAATTAAAATTAATTTTAAAAACCGAGTTATTCCTTCAGCTAGTGTCAGCCAAAAAGTATTTTTAGCAATAGTCTGCTTAGTTCCTGGGTTTTTCAGGAGAAAAACGTTTGGGTTTAAAATAATATTTTTAATTGTATTTTTAATATCCATATTCATTTAATAAATATCACAAATAAATCTAAATAGAAATTACAGATATTTTCCACGAGCTCCTAAATGTTCTTCAAATGTTTTGGAGAAAATAGTTTTTCCTGTTTCTCTGTCAGTCATATAATACCAATAATCATTTTCTAATGGATCTAAAGCCGCTTGTATTGACTCTATTCCAGGATTATCAATGGGTGTAGGAGGCAATCCTTTATAAAGATAAGTATTATAAGGAGAATCTAATTTAAATAATTCACGGGTAAGAAAACATTTTTTAAATGATTGAAATTTAGCATAACAAATCGTTGCATCAATTTGAAGAGGAAAATTTGTATCTAATCTCCTCCAAAGAATATCTGCTACCATTCTTTTATCTGTTTTTTCGCGAACCTCTTTTTCCAACAAAGAAGCCATTATTAAAATTTCATAAAAGCTTCTTTTTTGTTTTTTTATCTCAAAGAATAAATCGTTTTTGGTCTTTGAAACAAAATTATCTATGAATATTGAAAGAATTTCTTTTTCTTCCAGTCCTTGAGGCAAGTGATAAGAATCAGGGAATAAATACCCTTCTAACGGAGCATCTAAAGGAATTTCAGAAAAAATATCTAAATATTTTTTCTCGAGAAAATCTTTAATTTTCCAGTCCTTTAATGATGAAGATGCGTCAATTAGGCCTTTTTCTTTCAGATTTTCCTCTATCTCTAACATTGTCTCCCCTTCTGCTATGAGAAAACTATTATTATTAGTTAATTTCCCATTAGTAATAATTTTGGTTATATTGGTAATTGTTAAAGGTGAAGTAAATTGATAATCTCCTGCTTTAATGTTTTTTTCCTGCCCCTTTGACTTTACGTAAAATTGAAATAGTATAGACGAGGAAATATATTCTTCATTTTTTAAACGATTAGCAATACTTTTTAAATTTTCACCTTTGGTTATTGAAAAATTACATTCTTCCTGACAAGTTAACGGAAAATTAACTGATATATAAAAAAACAGTACTAATATACAAGCGATGATAAATAATGAAGTCTGAAAGAGCTGTTTTTTGCCCATTGTTAATTGTTGGTTGTTAGTTGTTTAAAAGTTTAAAAATTAAACTTTTAGGCGCGGTGAATTATCATACTGTTTATTATGCCTAGGCCGATAAAATCTATTAAAAGATGGGAGCCCCCTGCAGAAATAAAAGGCAAAGCTATTCCAACGATAGGAAGCAACCCCAAATTCATTCCAATGTTAACAAAAGTTTCAATTAATAATTTAATAGCAAATCCAATAACAAAAAGTTTACAAAAATTATATGAAAAAGTATTAGCCCAAATAACTAGCCGATAGAAAATAAGTAAAAAACAAATTAATAAAATAGAAACGCCAAACAAACCTAATGATTCAGCTAAAGCAGCAAAAATAAAATCAGTTTTGGCTAATGGTAAAAAACGCAACTGTGTTTGAGATCCCCAGCCTAAACCTCTACCAAAAATCCTACCAGAGCCAATAGCGATTAACGCCTGTTCTCTATTATACCCAGCCCCTAAAGGATCTTCCTGGGGATATATAAAACTAATGATACGTGATTGCTGATACGGTTTTAAAAGAAAACTCCATGAAAAACCTGCTACTAAAGCGAAAATAATCAATAAAAGAATAACTTGTTTAAATCTAATTCCGCTTATAGACACTAAACCAAGCCAAATTGCCCCAAATATCATTGTCCCTCCTAAATCAGGCTGGACTGCAATTAAAGCCATCGGAATAAAAGTAAAAGTTCCAGAAATTAATAAATGGCGAAACTGCCAGATTTCCAAATGCCGCGATGATAAATATTTAGCCAATATTATAATCAAAGAAAGCTTCGCTATTTCTATTGGCTGAAAACTAAATAATCCAAAATTAAACCAACCAGCTACACCACTACTTTTATCTCCAAAAAACAATACGATACCTAATAAAACTAAAGAAAAGAGATATAGAGATAAAATTAATTGCGAAGAATTAAAAATCCGCCAATCCAAAAAAGAAAAAAATAAAAACGCGCAAATACTTATTGTTAAAAAAACTACTTGTTTTTTAAAAGAAAAAAAAGGAACAGCATCTTGAGAAGATATGCTCCATAAAACTAATAAACCCAAGGCAATTAAAACAAAAAGAGAAAAAAATAAAAGAGAATCAGTTTTAAACATACTAAGGAATTAAGAAAACATTTTCCTCATCCAAAATATTAATATTTGTAATCTTTTCACAAATAGTAAGATCATCAGGCAATTTGTCGTGCCATTGAATAACAAATTCAGAAGATTTGCCAGAATAAATATCCTCCAAAACTGTGGTTCCCACAGAAACAGGCTTTCTTTTATCATCGCACAGAATCACTGCAATATTCCCTTTGCGCCAATTATATGAAGTGCTGTTATAAACATCGCCTTTAACTTCCAAAGTGGCTTCAAAAGGTTCTAATTGTTCTGTTGGTAACTCAGTACTTGATTCAGTTGGATTACTAAAAAGTTCGTTTAATTTATCTCTTGTTAATGGACCAACTTGACCAGTAATTGTGATGCCATATTTTTTTTGAAAATCTTTTACTGCTTTTTCAGTAATCTCCCCAAAATAGCCTGTAATAGAGCCCAAAGGACTAACCGTTGAATCTAACATTAATGCCCTTTGTAAATTAAGCACTTCATTACCTTGACTTCCCTTCTTTAAAGTTAAAGTAAATGTATAGCTAAATGGCTCCATATCACTGGGTCCATAAAGTTCATGCAGTTTTGCTCTTGTTTGCGGACCAACCTGACCAGTAATTCTGATTCCGTATTTTTGCTGAAATCTTTTTACCGCAGACTCTGTTAATTTTCCAAAATAACCTGTTACCTCACCTTCAGGATAAATAGCAGGATCAAGGCTAAGAACTTTTTGAAGATTAAAAACTTCTGCATCTTCCATCCCTGATACCAAAGTTTTTGTGAAAGTATAAAGATTATAATCAACACCTGGAATAGGCTGAGGTTTTATTATTTTAGTATTTGTGACTATAAAAGGATCTCCTAAATTAAGATCTATGCCTGATAATGGCTTATTCCATACAATTGTATCTGTCAAAATTTCTATATTAACTTTTGAAGGTTCAAATGCTACCGCAATGTTAGGAACTATGAAATATCTAATCTCATGAGGAAAAATAAATCCAGATTTAGTAAATGCCTGCTTTTCCTGATTAGGTCCAATAAGAATCACTTTATAAGAAAATTCTTGAGCTCCCCATTCCTGGCCTAAATTAGTAATTTTAAAAAGGATGTCAACTTTATTTTTTTGATTAACTAATAAAACAGGAGAGTCAGCTAAAGAAAGTGGAGGATTATATTTTAATTCACATAGTATACAAGGACCTCCGCAATCTACGCTTTCTTCCCCTTGATTGCGCTTATTATCAAAACAAGTTGGAGCTGAACGATGAGTTAAATAAATTCCTCCTCCAATAAGCGAAAAAATGCCTAAAAATACCAAAGCAACGACAATTTGTTTTCTTAATCGTTTGTCCATTATTCAAATTATAGCACAAAAATTTAAAAAGGCGATAGTAATATAATTTTAAATTTCCAATTTTTAATTTTTAAACTAATAACATATTAGGGCAAATAACAATTAACAAATAACAAAGTATAAATGTATAAAAGTTTAAAAGTTTAAAGGTTTGGAGATATTGTTGAGAAAACAATAATAAAAAACCGCTGGCATACCCTACTTTCCCCAAAAGAGTATCATCGGGCTTAATTACTTTCACTTCTCTGTTCGGAATGGTAAGAGGTGGACCATAATTAAGTAAAACACCAGCGGAATTTATATATAAAAAAACGTCTTTTTCTTTTCGCTAAAGATAGGAAAGTTGCTTTGATAATTAGTACTCCTCGGCTTAATCCATTACTGGACTTCCACCTAGAGCCTATCAACCTGGTCATCTTCCAGGAATCTCACTCCCATAAATGGGAAACGATACCTAATCTCGGAGTAGGCTTCGCGCTTAGATGCTTTCAGCGCTTATCCCTTCCGAACATAGCTACCCGGCGATGCCCTTGGCAGGACAACCGGTAGACCAGAGGTTCGTCCAATCAGGTCCTCTCGTACTATGATCAGCTCTCCTCAAGTATCGAACGCCCACAGCAGATAGAGGCCGACCTGTCTCACGACGGTCTGAACCCAGCTCGCGTATCTTTTTAATTGGCGAACAGCCAAACCCTTGGGACCTTCTTCAGCCCCAGGATAAGATGAGCCGACATCGAGGTGCCGAGCGGAGCCGTCGATATGAACTTTCGGGCTCCACCAGCCTGTTATCCCTAGAGTAGCTTTTATCCGACGTCTTTACGCATTCTATTATGACGTATCGGGTCACTAAGCTCTGCTTTCGCAATAGTTTGGGATGTCTCCCTCACTATAAAGCTGGCTTTTGCCTTTACACTACCTCTGCCGTTTCCATTGGCAGATAGCCAACCTTAGTAGGCTCCTCCGTTACTCTTTAGGAGGATCGCGCCCCACGAAAACTACCCACCAGGCACTGTCTCTCGACGTTTTTGCCGTCGGGATTAGAATATAGTTTCAAAAAGACGGGTGTTTCATTGGCGACTCCATCTCGCCCGAAAGCGAAATTTCAAAGTCTCCCCGCTACGCTACGCATTTTAAAACTAAACTCAATACCAAGCTGTAGTAAAGCTTCTAGGGTCTTTTCGTCTTGCTGCGGGTACCCAGCGTCTTCGCTGGACACGCATTTTCACCGAGCTCCTCGTTGAGACAGTTCCCCAGTCGTTATACCTTTCATGCACGTCGGAAATTACCCGACAAGGAATTACGCTACCTTAGAACGATTATAGTTATCGCTGTCATTGACCAGGGCTTCAAGCACTTAGCTATTCCGATAAATCGAAATAACCGACGCTCTTAACCTTCTGGCATCGGACAGGTATCAGCCCCTATACATCACCTTGCGGTTTCGCAGGGACCTGTGTTTTTGGTAAACAGTCGCCAGGGAAACTTTCGCTGCGCCCTACCTAAACTTTGCAAGCAAAATTTTGGCAGGAAGGGCTTATCCCGAAGTTACGCCCGCTTTTTTGCCGAGTTCCTTAACGAGGAATCACTCGTTCTCCTGAGGCTACTCGCCTCACCCACCTGTGTCGGTTTACGGTACGGATTCCATTTTTCTATTCTTAGAGATTTTTCTTGGAAGTGCGCTCGATCAACTTATTAAGGAAAAACCTTAATTCGCTTCTACCCTGAAAGTTGCTTCGATAAATCGAAGCCATGCGCCGGATTTGCCTGACGCACACTCTCGGTCGAAGACACCATACCACTAAGATGCTCGATCTACTACACTCCGTCATCCCATCGAAAAAAATGGAAGGGCCGGAATATTAACCGGCTGTCCATCAGCTTCAGCTTTCGCCATCGCCTTAGGACCGCCTAACCTTTGGCTGATTGTCATTGCCAAAGAAACCTTGGGTTTACGGAGTTCTGAATTCTCATCAGAATTGTGGTTACTCATGCCGACATTCTCGCTTCCTTAAGCTCCATCCCAACTCACGTTGTGAACTTCAATGCTTAAGAAACGCTCCCCTACCACTTACTTTATTAAAATAAAATAAATTCGCGTTTTCGGTATTTGGTTTTAGCCCCGATACATTTTCGGCGCAATTTACCATCTTGATCCGAAGATCAAGATCGAATAGTGAGTTGTTACACACTCTTTAAAGGATGGCTACCTCTAAGCCAACCTACTAATTGTCTATGGTAAATTACTACCTTTGACAGCACTTAACCAAAATTTAGGGACCTTAAACTGCGATCTGGATTCGTTGCCTTTTGACCATGGAGCTTCGCCCCCATAGTCTAACTAGGCCATCATAACCTTAATGGTATTCGGAGTTTGATTGGTGAGCTGAGCTTTCGCCCTATACACACCATCCAGTGCTCTACCCCCATAAGGATAAACAGCCCGCTAGCCCTAAAGCTATTTCGGGGAGAACCAGCTATTCCCAGGCTCGATTAGCTTTTCACTTCTTACCACAACTCATCCCAGAGTATTGCACGGCTCACGGGTTCGGACCTCCACCAATATTTCTATTGGGCTCATCCTGGTCATGGCAAGCTCGCCTGGCTTCGGGTCTCATATCTACTACATAACGCGCTATTCACACTCGGTTTCCCTATGACTACTTTCGATTTACGAAATTAATCTAAGCAGTAGATATAAACTCGTCGGCTCATTCTTCAATAGGCACACCGTCACCAAACACTCAGAAAACTGAGTGCTCGGCTTCGATTGCTTGTAGGCAAAATGGTTTCAGGTTCTATTTCACTCCCCTCACAGGGGTACTTTTAACCTTTCCCTCACGGTACTAGTTCACTATCGATCACAGTAAGTATTTAGTCTTTCCGGAATAGTTCCGGATCCTTCCCTCAAGGTTTTCTGTCCCCGAGGTAATCAAGAAAAGATACTAAATTCAATAATAATTTTCATTTACGGGACTTTCACCCTCTGTGGTTTATCTTTCCAGATAATTTAATTAATTATGATTTAAATTTTGGAAGCCGAAACTTCCGCGCATCCACCTTATAACCCCAAGCATTCAATAAATTGAATTCTTGGTTTAGACTCTTCCTCTTTCACTCGCCGCTACTCAAGGAATCACAAATACATTTTACTACTATTCAGTACTAAGCAATAGTAGTAAAATGTATTTTTATTGTTTTCCTTTCCTCTGGGTACTGAGATGTTTCACTTCCCCAGGTATGCTCCCTGATTATTAAAATCAGGATATTCCGATATTAATCGGAATAGGTTGCCCCATTCGGAAATCTCCGGATCAAAGGTTACTACACACCTCCCCGAAGCTTATCGCAGCTACGCCACGTCCTTCATCGCCTTACTGTGTCAAGGCATCCACCATCTGCCCTTAATACAACTTTCCCATCTTTAGTGAAAAGACAAACTAAAGACAGTCGTTTTCAAAGTTCAGTCATTTCTTGCAAACTCTCTGCCAGAAAATCTTGGATTAAAAAAGCCACCATGAAGTGGTGGCGTTAAAATACGTGTGTAATGCACCTACCCACTCCTTTGTTTCTGAGAGTTTTCTTTAAAGATTTTCATATTTTATTCAGTTCTTTAATTATATAATGTATTTTTTAAAAGTCAACCCCGTAGTGAAATTTTGACTGCCGTTTGTGCAATAGTGTTTTGCTTTGCAAAACACTTGTCAAAATTCTACTACGGGGTCAACCCCTTATTCTCCTCCTTCTAAATCACCTTTTAGTTTTCCTAATAATTCATGCGCAAGTTCTTTTCCTCCTAAACCAAAAGCTAATCCTCCGGCTATTGCCATCATAGCTACAATTCCCGTAAAGAAAGTATTTATAATATAAGGAGCAACTTGTAATTGAGACAAGGCTGCTATAAGTCCAAATATAATAAACACCCATCGGGAGACAGCACTTAGAAAGTGCTGATATTTTAATCCAGCTCCTGCGACAGAAGCGCGAACAAACTTAGCAAAGTATTCTCCCAAAACAATAGCCGCTAAAAGAATTAAGATTGCGACTAAAACATTTGGTAAATAGTTAACTATGCTTCTGATAAAATCACCGACAGCTGACAAATTCCAAATATTGCAGGCAGCCACTAAGAACGACAAAATGATTAACCATTTGACAATCTGCCCTACAAAAAATCCTACATCCAAACGAATGCCAGCTTTATCAGTAATTTGTTTAAATCCAACCTTTTCCAAAATTGGATCAATCTTTAAGAGATCGATCAATTTCTCTACTAATTGGGCAATGCCATTACCAATTATTACACCTACAATGAAAACTATAAACCCCCCTATTAAAGTAGGTAAAAACAAAATGAATCCACTCCATAAATCAAACAAAGCAGTGGAACTGGCTTGAGCTATAGTATTAAACATATTTTAATTTAATTTTAGTTTTAAATTTATCGACCTTTAATCTTTATACTTTCATTCTATACATTATATAAGATATATCTTGGTCAAGCAAGGAAAGATTTTAAGTGGACCCGATCGGACTCGAACCGACAACCTCCTGTATGCAACACAGGCGCTCTACCAATTAAGCTACGGGCCCTACGGGGAAATTTACAGAGTGGGCAATGGAGGGATCGAACCTCCGACCTCTGTCTTATCAGGACAGCGTTCTACCACTGAACTAATTGCCCATACTATTTATCTTGCAAAAACAATTTTTCTGCTTCAGAAATATTAAAATGTATTAAAGAATTTTCTTGAATAGTTGGTTTTAATACCAAATTAATATTTTTTATTAAAAAAGTCAAACTAAAAATTATCAGAAAACCGCAAGCAATAATAATTGTTAACCCTCCAACCAGAAAAAATAAATTTTTCTTTTTTAAGTTTTGATAAATCTTTTTAAACATATTTAAAACTCTTAACGAAGATAAACTCTTCCTAAAATTTTTACGTTATAATAAGATTTGCCTCCGTCAGAGCTGGTTTGGCTTAATTCTATCTGATCTATACGAATTGTATAATTCAATTTTTGTAAACCATCCATCCATTTTAAAACATTGTCCTTTTCTCCTGTAAGAATTAAATTGAAACTATAATTCTTTGGCTCTTGTTCAGTTGCTTCGTTTAACAATCCAAATCGAAAGCTTAAATCTAAATTATTCTGACCTGCTAAATTTTTTAAAACTTCTTCTAAGTTAACCATCTCTGTTTCTGTAGGCAAAGCTTCTGTCAATTTTTCAAAATACGGCAAGGATTTTGTATGTTCCTGCTCTAATAATTGAATTCTATTTAAAATTGTCGCGCGAGAAGCAAGTTCTTGTCTGTAAGAATCAATCTTTATTACTCTTTTTGAGATATCATTGCGAAAATAATAAAATAACCCACCAAGAATTAAAATGATAGATAAGGAGATGCTTAGAATTAAAATTAATCTCTTTTTAAAATCCCCCATTATGCCTAAGTATATCAAAATAGCAAAGGCTTGCCAAATATAAAATAAAAGATAAAATATACATAGGAATATAGAATCTGGAATATTGAATATGGAATGGGAATATAGAATAAAAGAATAAAGAATTCCAATTCTAAATTCTAACTTCTAAATTCCAAATTCTAATTTTATGCCTCACCAAGAAGAAAAAATTTATTTGAACGCTCTTAACGTAGCTTTTAAAAATAATTTTCTTAAGTTATTTCCCTTTTTATGTTCCAGCCAAACTTTTAAAAATGCTTGGGAAAAATTAAGCATTAATCAAAAGGAAAATATTGATCCTTATAAAGAATGGCAAAAGTTACAAAAACAAAAAATTGATTTTGTTATTTCTTCGGAAAATAAATACCCAGACTTATTAAAAGAAATATCTTATTCCCCTTTTTCATTTTATATCAAAGGAGAAATTCCTGCAGAAATGCCATGTATAGCTATTGTTGGGACGAGAAAGGTAAGCGCCTACGGAAAATTGGTTACAGAAAAATTGGTACAAGAATTAGTGCGCTATAATTTTATTATCATAAGCGGTTTAGCTTATGGCGTTGATACCATTGCCCATAAGACCGCCTTGGAAAATCAAGGAAAAACAATCGCCGTTTTAGGGTCAGGTTTGAACAATGTCTATCCTTACAGCAATAAAAAGTTGTCAGAAGAAATAACAAAGCATGGCGCGTTAATCACTGAATATTCATTAGAAACCCCTGCCTTAAAACGTTATTTCCCTTGGCGCAATAGAATAATCAGCGGGCTTTCTTTAGCTACTGTGGTAATAGAGGCTCCGGAAAAAAGCGGCGCCTTAATCACTGCCCAATTTGCTTTAGAACAGAACAGAGAAGTTTTTGCTATTCCCGGCTCAATATTCAATAAAAACTCTATTGGAACCAATAATTTGATCAAACAAGGGGCAAAATTGCTTTCTCAAATTGAAGATATTTTTGAAGAACTAAATATTCAATATACTTTACCAATAATAAAAGATGTCTCTAATTTAAAATTTGACAATAAAGAAGAAGAAAAAATTTATAAACTCCTGTCTAAGGAAAATTCCCTTGCTATTGACAAAATTATAGAAATCTCTAATCTTTCTCCTAAAGAGGTCCTTGCCATTCTCACCACTTTAGAATTAAAAGAGTTTATTAAAAATACAGATGGAGGAAACTACATCAAACTTCAATGAAATACAATAGAAATACATGGAGATACATTGAAATTAATTGTTATTTTCGAACGAAGTGAGAAAACAACGTTCTTAAGCGAAGCGAAAGGTTGTTAATTGTTAATTGTTAATTATATATATGATTTTAGTTATCGTTGAATCGCCTACAAAAGCAAAGAGTATTTCCCATTTTTTGGGAAAAGGTTTTAAAGTTGTCGCTTGTTATGGGCATGTTCGTGATCTTCCTAAATCTAAATTAGGAATTGATATAGAAAATAATTTTGCTCCGCATTATATTATTCCAATAAAAGCGAGAAAAAAAGTAAATGAAATGAAAAAACTCGCTAAAAAAAGCAATCAAATAATATTAGCATCGGATGAAGATAGAGAAGGAGAAGCTATTGCATTTCATTTAACTAAAGCACTTGATATTGAAGAAGGAAAATTTAAAAGAATTGCCTTTCATGAAATCACCAAACCAGCCATAGAAAACGCTATTAAAAATCCGCGTAATATTAATTTGGACTTAGTAAACGCCCAACAGACAAGAAGAATATTAGACCGTTTAGTAGGATATGAATTATCTCCATTTTTATGGAAAAAAGTATTCAGAGGATTATCTGCCGGTAGAGTACAATCACCTGCCTTGAGATTAATTGTTGAAAGGGAAAAAGAAAGAGAATCTTTTAAAGAAGAGAAATACTATACTGTTTCTGCATTAATGCAGAAACAGCAAATTCCCAATGACCAATCACCAATAACCAATGAATTAGAAGCCCTTTTATATAAAATCAACGACAAAGTTATTCCTAAGCCTGGTATTAAATCAGAAAAAGAAGTAAGTAAAATTAAAAAAGATTTAGAAAAGAAAGATGCTTATGTTTTGGCCATAGAGATAAAAAAAGTGAAACGTCATTCTGCTGCTCCATTCACTACAAGTACTTTACAACAATCCTCGTGGCAATTGTTTCATTTTTCAGCCAAGAAAACAATGTATTTAGCGCAATCGTTATATGAAGGAAAAAATTTAGGAGAAGGCCCTGTCGGATTAATCACATACATGAGAACCGATTCTACAAATCTTTCTCCAATAGCGCTCAAAGCCGCGCATGACTTTTTAGAAACAAACTTGGGAAAAGAATACGCTTTACCTCAAGCGCGAATCTTTAAAAAACAATCCCGTCTGGCCCAAGAAGCTCATGAAGCTATCCGTTGCACTGATCCGTTTTACACGCCGGAAAAAATAAAAAAATATTTAACAAAAGACGAATTATCTTTATATACTCTGATTTGGGCAAGATTCTTGGCAAGCCAAATGCCTTCTGCTACTTTAGAAAAAACTTCAATCTCTGTTGAATGCCAAAGCAAACAAGATAAATATTTATTTAAAAATAATTTTTATAATTTAGACTTTGATGGATTCTTCCGTATTTATCCTTATTCTAAACCATCTGATCTTAAGGAAAAGCCACATTTAAATCTTAAGGAAAAACTAAAAATTAAAAAGATTATTCCAAAAGAACATCTTACTCAACCTCCTGCACGATATAATGATGCTTCTTTGGTAAAAACTTTAGAAAGTTTCGGTATTGGACGACCTTCTACTTATGCGCCTATCATATCTGTATTAGAATATAGGGGGTATGTTATGAGAGACAAAAGCAAATCTTTTATACCTACGGAGATTGGAACTCTTGTCAATGATGTATTAGTAAAACACTTTACAGATATTGTGGATTATAAATTCACTTCAAAAATTGAAGAAAAATTAGATAATATTGCCAAAGGAAAATTAGACTGGGTAAATATGGTTGGCGAATTCTATAAACCATTTAAGGACAACCTGGAAAAAAAATACGAGGAAGTTTCTAAGGAAGACCTGGCGCCAGTTGTTGAGACAAAAGAAAAATGTCCAAAGTGTGGAAATAATTTAGTCTTAAAATTGGGAAGATTTGGTAAATTTCTTGCCTGCTCTGATTGGCCTAAGTGCAAATTCACTAAATCAATTAACAGTGAATTCTCAATGAAATGCCCAAAATGCAAAACAGGAGATGTAATAATGAAAAGAAATAAAAGAAGACAAATGTTTTACGCGTGCTCGCGTTGGCCTGAATGCGACTTTGCTTCTTCTTACAAACCCACAGGGGGAAATTGCCCAAAATGTAAAGAACCTCTTGTTGAAACAAAGACTAAAATAAAATGCTCTAATCGTAATTGTAATTATGAAATCCCTAAAACAGAAAATAATTCAGGATCTTGAGAATTCTGTTAATGAGAAGGATATTGATTTATTAGAAAAAGCCTTTGAATTTGCTGAAAGATCACATTCTGAACAAAAAAGAAAATCAGGGGAACCATTTGTAAACCATCCTTTACGAGTAGCTTTATTTATCAGCCAAATGAAATTAGGTATTAACGCTGTGATTGCCAGTGTGCTTCATGATGTTGTTGAGGATTGCGAAACTTCAATCTCTGAAATTAAATCTCAATTTAATGAGGAGGTATCTTTTTTAGTTAATGGATTAACAAAGATTAATAAAATTAAGTATAAAGAAGACGATACTACTGAAAAAGAAAATTTTAGAAATATGATTTTGGCTATGGCAAAAGACTTAAGAATTATTCTTATTAAATTAGCTGATCGATTGGATAATATGAAAACTTTGTGGCCATTGGAACCAGAAAAGAAAAGAAAAAAATCATTAGAAACTCTGGAAATTCTTGCTCCATTAGCTTATCGTTTGGGAATGTCAGATATTGGAGCTCAATTAGAAGATTTAGCTTTTCCATATGTATATGAAAAAGAATATAAGTTAACCAAAAAAATAATAGGAAAAAGAAGCGAGGAATTAAAAAACTATATCCAGGAATTAGTTCCTTTAGTACAAAAAGAACTAAAAGAAAATAATTTAAATCCTGAAAAAATACAATTTCGAACTAAACATCTATATAGTATCTGGCGCAAACTGCAAAAAGAAGATATGGATATTAAAAGAATCCACGATTTGGTGGCAATGAGGATTATTATGCCTGATTTGGAACAATGCTATGGCGCCTTGGGAATCATTCACCAAATGTGGAAACCTGTTCCCGGCCGTTTTAAAGATTATATTGCCCTCCCAAAGCCCAATGGTTATCAAAGCCTCCATACTACTGTTTTTGCTAAAGATGGACAAATGGTAGAAATTCAAATTAGAACACCTCAAATGAATGAAGAAGCAGAATGGGGCATTGCGGCACATTGGATTTATGGATCTCAAAAAGATGATAAAAAATATAAAAAAAGGAAAAAATTCAATCCTCCTAAAAATTTCTATTGGATAAATCAGTTAAGAGAATGGCAAAAAAAATTTTATAGTTCTGAAGAATTTCTAAATTCACTAAAAGTTGATTTTTTCAAAGATAGAATTTTTGTCCTGACACCTAAAGGAGATATTATTGATTTGCCTGATGAAGCTACTACTATTGATTTTGCCTATCAAATTCATACAGATGTTGGTAATCAAGCTGCTGGAGCTAAGGTTAATGGCAGACTTGTACCATTGGATTATAAATTGCAATCAGGAGAAGTAATAGAAATAATAATTAAAAAAAGGAAGCTGCCATCTTCCTCATGGTTAGAATTTGTTAAAATGAGCGAAACTAGAAAAAAAATTCAGGACGCATTAAAGGGGAAAAATTCTATTTAAGATTTTGCCCAGATCTTCTTGCGAAAAAAATTTAATTTCAATCGCGCCTTGCCCGCCTTTTTTCTTAATTAAAACCGGGGTTTGCAAAAAATCCTCAAGCCTTTCTTTTATTTCCAAGTCCTCTGGCTCTAAAGAAACATTTCGTCTTCTGAATAATGTTTCTTTTTTATTATTGCTAAGGTTATTTTGTAAATAATGCTGGGCTAATTCTAAGGATTCCCGCCCAGAAAGACTCTTAGACAAAATCTCCTGCAAAAATAGCCTTCTCTTTTCAGGATTACTAAAAAGAAGAATTGCACGGGCATGGCCTTCATTAATTTTTCCTTGTTCTAACGAATTTTGAGCTTCATAAGATAATTGCAGTAAACGTAAAGTATTAGCAACTACTTCCCTGCTCTTTCCAATCCTCTCTGCCAAAGCCTGTTGAGTAATGCCAAATTCTTTAATTAACCGCGCAAATGCTTTAGCTCTAGATATTGGAGTTAAATCTTCACGCTGAATATTTTCTATTAAAGCTAATTCCAGTTTTTTTCGTTCTTCCATCTGTTTTCTAATAATTACCGGAACTGTTGGCAATCCCAACATTTTTGCAGCTAATAGTCTTCTCTCCCCGGAAATTAATTGATATTCAACATCTGCGCCATGTTCTGTCTCTTTTTCTTCTCTGGTAACTATCAAGGGCTCTAAAATACCATGCTCCCGAATAGAATCAGCTAATTCTTTTATTGTTTGATCATAAAAAACCTTTCGTGGCTGTTCAGGATTAGGTTTAATCTTATCTACTTCAATATAAAAAATCTTATTTTCCAAAAGCACATCCTCGGGTATTGTTTCCTGCAAACCTAATGTATTGTCTGACATTGTATCTTCTTTCACATGCGCTTTTTGAAAATCCTCTTGAAAGTCTTTCTTTATCTTTCCACTAATTTTTTCTTCCAAAGCACTCTCGCTTGGCTCCACAATATCAACATTATCAGTTAATGGATATTGCGATTGATTATTTTTAGGAGGAATTAAAGCGTTAATGCCTTGCCCTAAAGAGTTTTGTTCGTCCATATCTTTAAAAATAAAAAATTAAATATTAAAAATAAAAAACACAAATTAAAATTAAAAAACTTTTTAATTATATAATTCGTATATTCGTATCAGATTCGTTATTCGTTGATATTTCAATCTTTTTAATTACTTCCTGAGCTAATTGCCTATAAGCTCTGGCTCCTTCAGAATTAGGATTATATTGAAGAATAGATTGCCCAAAACTTGGAGCTTCAGCTAAACTAACATTCCTTGGAATTATTGTGTCAAAAACATATCCTGGAAAATTCCTTCTAATATGCTTGAGAACCATCCTGTCTAATCTATTCCTTTTGTCATATAAAGTCAAAACAGCGCCTAATATTTTTAAATCTTTCTCTAAATTCCTTCTTATTAAATCGATGGTCGTGATAAGTTGAGATAATCCTTCTAAAGCATAATATTCTGTTTGTAAAGGAATTAAAACCTGATCAGCAGCCACTAAGCCATTAATTGTTAACACGCCTAATGAAGGTGGTAAATCTATTAAAATATAGTCATAATATTCTTTAATTGAAGAAAGTATTTGATGTAATCTGAATTCTTTGTTTGTAAAACGACTTAATTCTACTTGTGCGCCAATCAAATCCGGTGAAGCAGGAAGAATATTCAAACCAAAAATTGATGTCTTATAAATTGTTTCTTTTGGAGGATAATCAGATATTAAATTGTTATAAACTGTTTTTTTTAATTTTTTATAATCAAAACCTAAGCCAGAAGTAGCATTTGCCTGGGCGTCAAAATCAACTACTAATGTCTTTTTTCCAAAAGCAGCTAAATAAGCTCCTAAATTAATAGAGGTTGTAGTTTTAGCAACTCCTCCCTTTTGATTACAAATTGCAATAATCTTTGTCATTAATATTATTATACCAAAGTTGTGATATTTAATAAAATATTTAACCTTGAATTTTATAGATAAAATACTGTATACTGATTTTATGCCTGGGTGGCGGAATTGGTATACGCGGCAGACTCAAAATCTGCTGGTCGCAAGGCCTTGAGAGTTCGAGTCTCTCCCCAGGCACATTAAAAATATGGAGGTTGAACCTCCATATTTTTAATTTATATGTATCTATATTATACTTAAACCCCTCCTAATATCTAGGCAACACAGAAATAATCTCTCTCCACCATAAAAGATTAAGAACTTCAAAAGAGTATCCGATTATATACTACCTACACTGATATTTCGTGCAACTATATTGTGGTGAAGAAGGAGGATTATATAAATCATATGATTCATATGATTCATATGATTCTTGAGAAGGTGGAGGTGGAGTAGTAATTATTGGTACAACAACCACTACAACTGCAACAATCGCAGCTATTATTGCAAATAGCAACCAGAAGAATCCAGATTGATTTTTAAATTTTCCTTTCATAGATTTTAATAATATTAATTAATACATTTAATCAATAAATTTCTGTATCTTATTTATTTCCAAGGCTAAAATGAGAATAATGATCCTGGCAGCACAGGAATGATTTCTCTCCACCATGGAAGATTAAGAGCTTGAACTGCCTTAAGAGAAGTTGTGTCTTCGTCAAAATCATCAGGATCTGCAGGGTCTCCTATGCAGAATAATTCAAAGAAATATATTCCAGATGTAGGAATCTCAAACTTTTCCTCTGCCTTGTATCCATTATTAAGAGTCATTGTATAATCTTGAGATGGATTACCCCAAGTATCATCACTTTCTACTGTACAAGTTTGACAAGAAGCATTTGTAGAGACAAGTCCTTTAATAACAGAACCTACCCATACTAATAAAGGATCTCTGTATTCATTAGTCTTTCCATTAATGGAGAATTCAAAGATTTGGCATTTAGGGGCAGGAGGTGGAGGAGGAGGGCTAGTTGGAGGTGTCCAGACTGGTGGAGTATATCCACCATTTCCAATACAAACGCTATCATTGCTGCAAGGAGAATACGAATATACTGTTACACAACGACAGACCTGTTGGGTAGTATCAGTGGTGCCATTAGTAGTATCAGTGGTGCCATTAGTAGTATCAGTGGTGCCATTAGTAGTATCAGTGGTGCCATTAGTAGTATCAGTAGTGGTATCAGTGGTACCATTAGTAGTACCAGTAGTACCATTAGTAGTACCAGTAGTACCATTAGTAGTATCAGTGGTACTTACTGGCACCAAAAGAGTAGCTGGGGGTATAGTACCAGATTCTTCAAGAATGGCTACTGTCGCTGGATTAGGCTCGGTTGCTATATACTCTTGTCCTGAAGGGCCTATCCACGTCTCTCCAATTTGAATATCGGGTGGCATTGCCTCTATATCCTCAGTTGGAGCATTATTATTTATTGACGTACCTGCTGCAGCTCCATTTCCATTGCCACCATCTCCATTAGTAGTATCAGTGGTAGTATCAGTGGTAGTATCAGTGGTGGTATCAGTGGTGGTGGGGGGGGTGGTATCACCATTCGCTATTGGATACGCATAAACAGAACTTAATGGATAAACTACAAAAGCCAGAGAAAAACACAGTATAATAGTTAATATAAGATAGTTTGTTTTATTCATAAATTTTAATAAATATTAATTAATATATTTAAGGAACAATCGGTTTTTCCATTTGCCAGATAATTGGATAATTATTTAATATCTCTTTTATCTCAGAGAAAGATTGATTACTCATAACATCAGATACTGTTTGTTCGTCAACAAGATATTGTTTAATGCTTAAGGACTCTGCTTGAGGAATAAAGCCGGAAAAGTTTATTGAAGGGGTTTTATCCATCTTAATTCCTCCACAAGAAACATCTCCGTCATCAAAAATCAAATCAAATTTCGGCTCTATTTGTAAATAAAATGGATCTGCCCAAGAAGGTTCGGAAATGCTGCAGAAATACAATTTCTCTTCTTCTAAGAATGATGCATCATATTCTCTTAATACATCTTTGAGATCAACTGAGATTCCGATATAACTATCAGACTCGAATGAAATAATGGAGTCCAAGGATGAAAACGAAGGAATATAGGCATTAACTAACATTGTATCATCCTTTGATACTAACTTCCTCAATTCTCGTCCTATTGTACAAACACCTTCTTTTATCTCCTTATTCTTTAACTCTTCTAAGTCTGAAAATAATACTACGTTTTTACAGTAATTAATAAAATATAAAAGTTCTTCAGGTCCAGCTGGATTGTACTGGGAGGAACTAAGAACCGATTGTTCTACATCAGGAACTTGGGCTTGTTCTGCTTTCTCTTTATAATAAGTAATTGCTCCTGTAATAAATACTAGTAAAAGAATCAACGTTCCAAAAATGATAATATATTTTCTATTAATATTCATATGTTTATGTTTATATTTATTATATTTTATTTCGAGCAAAGCGAGAAACAAGGTTCTGCGAGTAAAACGAGCAGGTTCTTATATATCAATTATAACGCTTAAATAAATGCTGTCAAATTAATTATATAGTAATAAATATAGATGTCAAGGGAGTGAAATAAAAAAGGAACAGAGTTCTCTCTGTTCCTTAATAGGCTAATTCCTAGTTAATTTCTAGAAGAAAAAGGGTGTTTTTATCTTTTCCCCATCAAAAACTTCCAGAGCCACACCAATAAAGAATTCCTTTTTCTTCTCATCTGTAACTATTAATTTCGGAGACAAACGATATTTTCCTTCTTCTATGCCTTGCCGTTGAAATTGATCATTAATCCAACTCTCATATTTTTGTGTAAATTCTGTCGTTCTTTCAGAAAAAACAAGAGTTTCATTTTTAAATGGAGAAATCCATTCTTCCAAGAACAAAAACGATCCATTCTTCTCATAAGCTCTGACAATTACTTCTCCTTTTTTTGAAGGAAAAACTACAATAGCAATTTCAGCTGCAGCAAGAGCGTCTCTAACACTAATATTCTTGATCACCTTATCTATCTGTGCTGAAGAAATCTGTGCTGGAGAAAAAAGAATAATTGATGCTTCTACTTTTTTTTCTATAAAAGATAAACGAGTTAGTAAAAAAAATACGTCTTCAGTTCCAGCCGATGAAGAACGACCTACTTTAATAATTTGCCAATCTTCGCTAACCCAAAGCCAAATTAAACTTCCTTCTAATAAAGGAAAACTTACAAATGTAGAATAAGTTTTTTCTTGCCACCCCTTATTATCCCAAGATGGTAATGATTCATCCCATTTGTCCCAGCTCCCAAAACTAACCTTGGCTAATGCTACAATGCCAGAACTAGCAACAAAACACACTATCAAAACAATTAATAGTAATCTTTTCATTCTAATTCACTCCTTTCTTAAAATTTTTTAAATTTTCAAGCTACAACATGCTAGCATTTCAATTATATATCCTTTCTTTCGTTTTGTCAAGTTAAAATATCAATTTTAATTAATATAATCTTGCTGGAAAAGGGAAAAAAGATAATCTCAAGTTTTAAGATTTCTTTGCCGCGTTCAATAAGATAGAGACAGCGATATAAAAATTCAAGGCTCATATCAACTTCTTCAGTTGAAGTTGTGTGTGGATCAGTTAAATAAGAATGCGAATAATATTTTCCGGAATATATAAATTATGTTTTGTATAACATTTTCCGGAATGTATAGATTATGTTGTGTATATGTTAAAGTATTCCTTGAGTGAAGAGCAGTAAATTCCGACGCGGAAGTTAACCATTCTTCGTGCGGATATATCTCAATATCAAAAGGATAATTAAAGGTAGTTAGAGGTTGAGCGGTTTCTTGCGTATAAAGATATATGCGCAAATCAGTACTGGTGCCCATAAGAGAAATATTGTCGGTAGGAGAGTTTATTCTTATGCCAATTCCCATTTTACCGTAAACATCGTCATATAGTCTAATATCATATACATTAGAACTTATATTTTGAATAATGGGTTGAAATTTTATTTTATCCCAGCCTGCCAAATAGGCATTATTTGTTCCATAAGCATCTGAGATATATAAAGAAACCCAAATATCTTTTACTGTAGAAGAATTATCGTTATTAGAAACGGTTCCAATTATTTTTAATTTATCACTATCATTCCAGGTTTTAAATGTAGAGCTATACAGCAATTCATTATCACTACTTGTTGCAGTCATTTGAAGACCTGTTTCATAATCTGAGTTAGTACTACTCGCGCTGACTATTGTGCCATAATCAAATGTTTGAGAACCATTGTTGTAATTCAGGGAATACGAAAGCTGTTCTTGAAAATCATAACTTCCAGAATGGATGGCCTGCTGATTTTTATACAATGGAGCATATATAGAAGTTGCATATTGCGTTCTTTCAATGGCATTATGTCTATTTTGAGTATTTTGCCTTACTAAAAAATAAGGGGAGCTGACAAGAGCCGAACCTATTCCAGAATTTTGGCCATATGGATTATCAAGATATTGAGCCGCCTGCAATAAAGGATTGGCAACTATACTAGTTGTTGCATACTGATAATGATCTTGGGCAAAACTGTTAATATCATTATTTGTTGCTTGGTTAGTAGTATAATAAACAGTAGTTAATTCTCGCTTAAAACCATTTTTAACAGGGTTACCAAGAATACCTGAGCCAAGAGCAAAATCTAATTGATACTCAAATTTCCAATCACCCGTTTCTGCCACTGTTCCGTAATAATCATATATATCAGTAAATATCATTCCTAAGCTTACGGTTTCATCAGGAAATTGCCAATTAATCCAAGGATAGGTATCTAAATTAGGCCCATGCAATGGTTGCATTATTACGTTGGTAAGCTGAGTTATGCCTCCCTTTTTATCAGTAGCATACCAATTACTGGTAAGATTATTATTAATCATCCAGCAAAATTGAAACTCATTAGTTAAAAAGCCATCTTCGTCTGTTACTTCAGCTACTGCTTCGCTTTTAAAGTATGGCTTTTTTGCCCAAAAAGTCCAAATTTCGGTATATAAAGTTCCTAAATAAGTAACGCTGCTCTGTATTTTTACTTTTGTAGTTGTATTTTCAAGAACTGTAATATTAATATTTGATGAATTTTGCATCCCCGTATATCGATTATCTGTGGCTTCTCCTGTACCTTCTAAATAGCCTAACCCATAATTAAAAGTATCTTCTTTTATTAAATTATTTGACCATTGACCATTGCTTTTTTTTACATAAAGCCATCTAATTATCCCTCTAGCCGCAGATGCTGATGCTTTTGGTATAATAGCTTTATAATAATCATTTTCTATAACATAAGCTTCTCCTAAACTTGTTGACGATGCTGTTAAGAATATTGATTGACCTTCTATCGAAATTAAAAGCAAAACCCCCCTAAATATTTGAATTGCCAAAAGAATAACCAATAAGAAGAGTAGCGTTTTATTTAGTAATTTTTTGATTTTTTTTATTTTCTTCTTTGGCGGTACAATGTTGTAAACAAACATAGAATTTTACATTAGATTTTTAATTATTTCTTCTGCCAAGAATCTGGAATTTTGTAAATTGATGGTTTTTTAATAATAATTTTGTAAACATTCTCCAAAAAATGACTGCATGAAAATATTAGAAAATAAACCAAGTTAATATTTGGAGATTGAGCCTCCAAATATTAATGACGTTCGAAGTCGTTAATTTAAAAATTATTAAAAAAATGCTGCCGCCTATCGATATCTAGAAAGAAATTATTAAATATGTTCTGACGACAACATCTTCATTATAGCAAAATAGCAAAGAACAGCAAAGAAAAACAATTTGTCAAATGCCTATCTTGCGAGGTCATTCATGTCTATGTAAATGATTCCATTAAAATATTTTTAATTTTTTCAGGCAATAAGTTAATCTCGTGTAGATCCTTGATTAAAATCCATTCCTTTACATCATTAATATTTGAATTAGATACACCATCCCCAATTAATTTTATTTCTCCGCTAAAGTTTGCTGATAAAAAATAAAATTCTGTGTTGCCCCTGTGTTCAAATTTAGCAATCTTTTTATCAATTATTACATCAATACTCAACTCTTCTTTTATTTCTCTAATCGCCGTTTGTTTTGGAGTTTCGCCTGACTCAACTCCGCCTCCAGGTAAAATATAATAGGTGCTATTATCCTTTTTTCTTTTAATTAATAAAAGCTTTTCGCCTTTTTTTATCGCAACTCCTGCTCGTTGGCTTTTTCTCATAAATCTTGCTTTATTTCCTCAAACAATCTTTTGTTATGAATTGCTATGCTTTGTAATTTATATTTTGGGAAAATTGTTTTTAATTTCGTTTCTGTAAAAAACAAATTAACTATACCTTCTGTCTGTTTATAATTCGATTTTAATTTTTTAACTTTGTTGTAAATTAACAAATGGATCAACTCGTGAGCGATTGTTTCATTAGCTTCTTTGATGTCTTTGGTATTGCTCGCTCGTAAATTAATGAGGTCAGGATAATTAAATTGTCCAGATGGCCCATATAAAGAATTGATTTTAAAAATTGGTAACTATTTGAAAGAAATAAAGCATAAACGTTACTATATTTAATAAAAATAAGGGTGTTTGGTCTAAAACCAAACACCCTCTACTGTTTTAATCTTCTTCGTCTTTTTCTTTAGGAAAAATTATAATTACCTTGCATTTATCAGAACCGCTATCGAGATTAAGAGCTAAAAAATTAGTATAAGATATTTTATAATCTTTCCCGATTACTGGGTCATTGGTAATTACTTCCTGGTTTTCGTCATCGCAACCAATGATTACTCGAGCATGAAGATAAGATATGGTTAGACTATAACATTGTATAGCAATTACTGGAATATTTTGTTTTAATAAATCTTTTATTTCTTTAATAGTTCTATTTTTATATTCTGCATTAAATCCTAAGTTCTTTGCAAAAGTAATAAATTTAAATATCGAACTATTACCATTTTCGATTACCTCGCTGGCTATCTTAATTTGGGTAATATCTAATCCATAATATTTAAAAATCATTGCCCCGGATGCAGGAAGACACCAGTTCATTCCAGCATATTTTTCGTAAGGTACATCCAAATAAACATAATCTATTTCTTCTATCTCATTTATATCTTCTTCTAAATCAAGTTGAAGTTCAGGTCTAACAATACCACTACAGGAAGTAAGAGAAAGAAAAACAATAATTATCAGAAATAAGATTAAGCTCAGCCTACTCGTCACTTTCATTCTTTTCGCCTCCTCTTTTCTTTAAAAATTTTTAAGGTGCAACTCAATCATGTTCAAAACTACCATACATACATAATCATAAATCTTTGTATTTATTCTGTCAAGTCCTAAAAAGTTTTAATTAATATAATTTTAAGGTATAAAAAAATGCCGCCGTTTTTTGAAGCAAGCTTCTCAAAACGACAGCATCTCCATTATAGCAAAGAAAAATGATTTGTCAAGCCCATATATCCACAAGTTAAATAACGGAGAACAGTTCTCCGTTATTTTTAATATCTTTCTGTTATGGAAAGAACTTCTTCTAAACTAACCATCCCTCCTAGAACTTTGATTATACCATCCTGCTGTAAAGTAATCATTCCCTGCCTTTTCGCTTCTGCCATTAATTTTTCTTGCGATGGTTGGGATAAAATAATTTGCTCTAATTCAAAAGTCATTTTCATCATTTCAAAAATTCCAATTCTTCCTAAATAACCTTTTTTATTACAAGTGTCACATCCTTTGGATTTATAAATAAAATAAGGCCTGTGATAAGGCAATTTTTCTCTATCCTCTTTTGGTAAAGAAGCAAGAATCTCATCAATTATCTGCTGCTCTTTTTCTGAAGCCATTACTCTTTCTTTGCAATCAGGGCATAATCTTCTAGCCAAACGTTGAGCAATCATTAAGTTTAAAGATGGAGGGATTAAAAACGAATCTATGCCTAAATCCATTAAACGAGGAATAACACCAATGGCATTATTTGTATGCAGAGTAGATAAAACCAAGTGGCCTGTCAAAGCAGAATGAATTGCTAATTCCGCTGTTTCATTGTCTCGAATTTCTCCCACCATTATAATATCCGGGTCTTGCCTGACAATATGGCGCAACCCGCGCGCGAAAGTATATCCAATTTCAGGCAGAACCTGAGATTGATTAATTCCTTCCATTGTATATTCAACAGGATCTTCCAAGCTGACAATATTTACTTTATCTTGATTCAATATTTGCATAATTGCATAAAGAGTTGTGGTTTTTCCTGAACCAGTGGGTCCAGTTAGTAAAATCATTCCATATGGTTTAAGGATTTCATTCTGAAGAATCTCCAAATTTCTTCCTTCCAAACCTAATTCATGAATACTCTTTAATCCAGAAGTTGGATCCAAAATTCTAATAGCTATTTTTTCTCCCAAAGCAGTCGGAAAAGTAGATACCCTAAAATCTATTTCCTTATCATCTATGACAGTGAAAAAACGCCCATCTTGCGGCAAGCGTGTTTCATCAATTTTTAAATTAGTCATTATTTTCAGACGGGTGATAATGGCTTGATGAACTGCCAAAGGCAGACTTAAAGTACTAGAAAGATTGCCATCAACACGAAAACGCACTCTCAATTTATTACGTTCAGGTTCAATGTGTATATCAGAAGCCCGCGCGCGAACAGCATATTTTAATATTGAAGCAAAAAGCTTAATAATAGGCGCTTCTTCAGCTACAGCTCCAACAGTGGATTCTAAATCAACTAACGCAAAAGGTGATTTCTTTTTTTTCACATCACTAAATCTTTTTTGAAAATCTTGCAAAAGTTCATCAAATTCTTTAGCAAATGTTTGGTATTGCTTTAGAATATTTTTAAAATCAGAAGGAATAATGATTGAAACTTTTAATTTTAAATTTAAACGCTCTACTATAAATTTTACAGCTTCTTGCGATTTTGTGTCATCAGGATAAACCATTCCAACATCTAAAATATTATCCTCTTTATCAAAAGCGATAAATCCGTAATGACGGGCTGTATCCTCAGGAATCAAATTTAAAACATTTTGAGCAATAATTTCGGTTTTAGAAAATATTTTTACTGGTAATTTAAAAAGCTCGCTTTTAATTTGCGAGAGTTTTTTCTCATCAACTAAATTTTTCTCATAAATTACATCCTCAACTCTTTTTTCCAAGCTCTTTGCTTCCTGTAAAAGCGTATAGGCATCTGTTTGTTTTATCAGTCCTTTTTGAATAAGAGCGGAAAGAAAAAGTTCTTCTTGAATCATAGTAATCAACGAATAACGAATCTATTACAAATATACGAAAATAATTAATTATACTCAATACAGAATACTGAATACGGCTTTAGAAGGATTTGAAAGGATTAGGCCGACCTAAATCAGGAACATCCAATGGCCAAGTAATATGCGAGTTCAATGTCTGAAAAACTGGATGATTTAAAATTATTCCAATGTCCAGCTTAGCTTCAATTAATTCTTGCGAGGAAGAAGGAAGTAAATCTTTTATCTCTGGTGTTTTAAGAATTTTGCTGGGCTTTAAAAAGCTCCAACCTGCCCAGCCAACCAAAAATAAAACCAAAATTATTAAAAGGTATGATAAAATATTGTTCTTTTTTTGTTTTTTAATTTCAATCGCCATAAGATAAAAAATATGTTACTAATGTAATATCATATTCTAAAATATTTGATGTCTTGGTTTTTGAAGAAGCAATCGTTTGAATATTAGATTTAGTAAGATCAGTAATGCGCAATTCTTTTTCAACTTCCTCAATCCACTTTTTAAAATTCTCATAGGTTGCAGAAAATCTTACTTTGATTTCCAACTGATTCTGTTCGTTTTTAGTAATTTCGCGAAAAATTAAGGTAGATAAAGAAATGCCCGTGTTTTTGGAAATTATATCCAAAGTAGCTAACACCTGAGCTGTTTGCGCATTATCAGGTAAAGCCAAATTAATACTATCCACTTCATCTCCTAAATTCAAATAACTTTGGATCAGAGACTCTGACTTAGCTTTATATTCTTGCAAAAGCACTATGTTCTCTTTTGTTTCTTTTATTTTTAATGAGAGCTCCTTTGTCTCATCAAAAGAAGGTTTAATAAAACGGGTAAATAAAAAGATGGTCCCTGCTATTAATAAAGTAATTAATAAAATTGAAAGATTTTGTTTAGTAGTCTCTGTCATCTTGTTGATATTTTAATAAGATTGGTTGAATAAAGATATCCAAAGAAAAAGCAATATTTTTCTCATTGGTAACTTTCGTATCTTTTACTGCCACAGCTTTAATTTTATCAGGATTATTTACTAATCCGCTTACTGCCTCGCTAAATACCATCTGGTTTTTAGCCACACCCTCTAAAGTCAATATGTTTTTATCTGTCGAAAAATCCAGATTAGTATAATAAATTTGAGGATGAGTTAATTCCTCTAAAGCTACCAGCACTTTAGAAAAATATGTATGGTTATCCAGTAGTTTGCTTAAAATATTTAATTTTTTTTCAAAAAGGATAACTTCTTCTTCCTGCTTCAAAGCAAAACTATCTCTTAAATTTTGAAACTCTTCTTCTAAAACAGTTAATTGGGCCTCTTTGTTTTTATTCCAATAATCCAATCCAAAATAAGCGCACACAGCAAAAAGGAAGGTAATTAAAACAAATATCAAAAGCCCCTTTGGCCAAGTGGGAGGAAGTCCTTTTGGTTTTAGAGATTCTAAATCAAGATTTTGCATGTTCTATATATTTTACCTTTTTTTAAAAAATCAAGCAAGCCCCGTTAGAGAATTAAATATCTTTAAATACTACAGCACAAGCACTGGTTAAACTTGAACCAATATCTTTCATAATTGGAGAAAGATTTGGGTTATAAGAAATTAATCCCCAGGAAAAAGGATCACCTTTAATAACAGGCAAAGCTAATTGTTTAGAATAATAATCTTCCAATCCCTGAAGGTTAGCGCCTCCTCCAGTCAAAATTACCTTCTCCGCTTTCTTCTTGGTCCTTAAAAAATAATTATTAATAGCTTTTTCCGTTTCTCTTTTAATAACATCCAATAATGGCATTAAAAGATTTGTAATTTTAACCTCTCCGCGCGCCTGAATATTTAAACCATATGCCCTTTTTAATTCCTCTGCCCTCAAAGGATTAATCCCTAACCCACTACTAATAACTTGGGTAAAATCTCCACCAGCAGTATCTACATTATGGCTTGTTCTTAATGCCCCTTTATCCATTATATTAATAGATGTACTTCTTCCTCCAATATCCACTAAAGCCACTACGCCTTTTTCTTTTTTGCCCAATAAGCGAGCAATCGCCACGGTTTCTAATTCCAAACCCTTTAAATTAATTTTAGCCAGTTCTGCGCTTTGAACATATCTTTTAATAATATCAGTTGGTACAGCCATTAAAAGAACAATGATTTTACCATTCGCTCTTTCTATAATTTGCCAATCTAAAGTTGTTTCCTGTAATGGCATAGGAATATACTGTCCTGACTGAAAATGTACTGCTTTAGCAAGTTCTTTATCTCGCATTTCTGGAAGTTCCATAATCGAAATAAATCCGGAAAAACTTGGTAGAGCCATATAAGTTTCCCTATCCTTCGTTTTTGATTTCTCTATCAATTGCCTCAAAAGTAAAGCAGTACTTTCTTCTAATAATTTAAAACTATTGGTTTGGATAGCGTCATTGATTCTTTCCAAATGTCCATACTTTTCCAAAATTCCATAATTGGTCAATTCTATCTTTTGTCTGGTTTTTCGTAATTCCACTAATTTAATTGAAGTGGTTCCAATATCTATGCCCAAAAAAATATTCTGTTTAAAAAAATTAAATGCCATATGTTTCACTTAATAACTTTGTGTTATAATTATAACAAATTAGAGTTCAAAGAACAATTAACAACCAACAAATAACAATAAACAATAGAACAATTTAGCAATTTATATCTTTTATGCCCCACCGTTTTTTAAAATTATTTTTAAACACTTTTTTCCCTTGGCAATGCGTTTCTTGTAAAAGAGAAGTTCATCTTTCTTATCCGCTTTGTAAAAAATGCCAAAGGAATATTCCAATTAATTATTCCTTCATCTGTCCTGTTTGTAAGAAAAGAATAATTAATTTTTCAAAACGTTCTTGTTTTTGTAAAACCAATTTATTCGCTTTGGGTGTCGTTTCTTTTTATGAAAATTCAATTATTAGAAAAACTATTCATTTTTTTAAATATCAATCCGTTATTTCTCTACAAAAACCTTTATCTAATTTAATGATAAAATTTTTAGAAGAAACTAACTTTTTTTCTGAAATTAATACAAATAATATATTGCTAATTCCTATCCCGTTACATAAAAGGAAAAGAAGACAAAGAGGATTTAATCAATCAGAATTATTAACAAAAGCTATTACTCTTAATTTTTCCTTAAATTTTCATTCTGAAATTCTTCTTAGAGTTAAAAATAATTTTCCTCAAGCAAAAATCAATAATTTTATGGAAAGAGAAAAAAACGTCAAAGATATTTTTCAAATTTCTCACTTGAATTCAAGTCTAATAAAAAATAAATTGATAATTTTAATTGATGATGTTTATACTTCTGGAGCAACAATGCAGGAAGCGGCAAAAATCTTAAAAAAGAATGGCGCAAAAAAAGTGATTGGTCTGGTTCTGGCTAGCGGAGGGTAGAGGATTCGAACCTCTAAGGGCTTTCGCCCACCGCTTTTCGAGAGCGGCGCAATACCATTCTGCCAACCCTCCAAAAAGATCAAGAAGGGAACACAATCTTTTTAATCTTGTCGGTCATTACTAATGGATCTTGATGCTGAAAGACGTTACGTCCTACAGCTATTCCTGCTGCCCCGGCTTTTATAACTGATTCTACTATATTCAAAAATTCTTCTTCCCCTGTCTTTGAACCTCCAGACAAAACAACTTTTGTTTCTCCAGCTGATTGTACTACTTTTCTAAATGATTCTTCTGAACCAGAATATTTTATTTTTATCATATCAGCTCCTAATTCTAATCCAACTCTGGCAGCATAGGCTGTCATTTCTGGAGAAGTTTCATCTTCTACTGCCGAACCTCTCGGATATATCCAGGCAATTGCCGCCATCTTTAATTGATGAGCTTGTTCCTGGATTTTTCCAAAATCCGCTAACATTTTTTCTTCGTACTTGCTTCCCAAATAAATAGTATAACCCACGGCTTTAGCTCCTAATCTTTTTGCATAATCTACTGAGCAGTTAATTGAAGAATAAGGATCAATAGTTTGTGAAATATTAGTTTTTCCGTTAATTTTCAAAATTAAGGGAACTATTTTTTGGTATTGAGTGTTTGTATAATATTTTTCTGCAATTCCTTTTTGTAAAATAATACCTGTATATCCTCCTTTTACTGCTAAATCTAAAATATATTCTGGATCTATGCTTTTACCTATTAAATCTTTTGGGCCGTGTTCAAAACCATGATCATAAGCCAAAAATAAAGCTCTTTCTTTATATAAAAATGGCTGAAGGAAATTATTGTTCATATTTTTAAATTTTTATTAAAGTTTAGGGTTCGGAGAATTGTTTCAAAAACACGCTATTTTAAAGTAATATTCTTTCTATTTTAAGATGCTGAAAGCGAGACTTCTTAAGATCTTTTTTATAAAGAATACCTGGTTTAGTACCAATATATTCTACTACTGAACAAGCATTAGCGTTTCCTACGCGTATAGCCTCTTTAATCACTTCTTCATTTATTCCTTTTTGTTTAATAAACACTGATATAAACCCAGAAGCAAAAGCATCTCCTGCTCCTGTAGCATCAATTATTTTCTTTTTAAAAACTCCCGCTTTCCATAAGATTTTTCCATTAGAAACACTAACACCATCTTTCCCTTTTGTCATTACGACAATCCCATTTACTAAATCGTCTAATTTCTTAAAAATTTTCTTTTCTTTATTATATGGAATATCTGTAAAATACGCCGCTTCTTCCTGATTGCATATAAATATTTCAAATTTTTCTAACCATTTGGGATGTTTCTTTAACCAATTCAATTCCTGCCAGCCAGGATTAATAGCTAATTTGATATTTTTAGAAACAGCAAACTCAATTATTTTTTTTAAAATGTTTTTTCCTTTTCCCAAAGACCCGATACATAACCAACGAGTTTTTATCTTTTTCCATGGAATTTCCCAAGCAGTTAATTTTTCAGCGCAACCTTTATAAGAAAGGATTGTTCTTTCTCCAGAAGTAGTTAAAAAAATAACTGAATAAGCAGTAGGCATAAGATAATCTTTCTGAATAAATTGAGTATCTATTCTTTCTTTTTTTTGTTCTTCAATAATTGTTTTTCCTGAAATATCATTACCAACTCGGCAAATAATTGCAGTTTTCAATCCTTGCCTTGCAAAAGTTACAGCAGTATTATTGGCGCTTCCCCCTGTAAGAAAATGAACTTTTGGAACTTTAATTTTGGCTCCTAAAGGAAGACAAATGCCTTTATTTGCTATAAAACACTTTCCTTCAACAGATAAAAAATCAATACCCTCAAAAAATCCATCACGAGTAGCAGAACCAATTGTAATTACGTCAAACCACATAGAATAAATTAACAATTAACAGTAAACAAGAAACAAAAAGAATTATTAAATATGTTATTTGTTATTTGTTGTTTGTTATTATTTGCTTTACTGTTTCTTTTATCGCTTCTTTATTAAGGTTATATTTTGTTAATAACTCCTCTGCCTGGCCGCTTTGCCCAAACTGATCTTTTATACCCATAAATTTAATTGGCAAAGGATAATTCTCGCTTAAAAATTCTGCTATGGCTGATCCCATACCACCAGCTACTTGATGTTCTTCTAAAGTAATGATTGCCTTGGATTTTTTAGCCCATTTTAATATTATTTCTTTATCCAATGGTTTAATAGCAGAATTATTTATAACTGTTATTGATATGCCTTCTTGCTCTAATTCTTTAGCTGCTTCTAGTGCTTTATAAACTAAATACCCGCAAGCAAAAATAGTAATACCGGAGAACTGTTCTCCTTCTTTTGGAAGCCAAAGAGCTTGAGATTTTCCAATTTTCCAAGATGTTTCTTCTGTTGTAAAAACAGGCGATTTTTCACGGGGCAAACGAATATATACTGAATTTGGATACTCAATTGCTGAAAGAATGGCTTTACGAGCTTCTAAAGCATCTGCAGGGCATATAACTGCCATATTAGGCAAAACTCTCATTAAGGCAATATCTTCCAAGGCCTGATGGCTAGCGCCATCAGGCCCTACATTTAATCCTGCATGAGAGCCAACAAGAATAACTTTTTGCTTATTATAGCAAATTGTTGTTCTAATTTGTTCCCAATTTCTTCCAGGAGAAAAAATCGCATAAGTACCCATTACAGGAATTTTTCCCGAAGCTGCTAAACCAGAGGCAACACCAGCCATATTTTGCTCAGCTATTCCTAATTCAATAAATCTTTCCGGGAAACGGTCCCTAAATAAATGTATTCTTAAAGATTCAGTTACATCAGCGCACAAAGCTACTACTTTTTCATTCATTTCTCCGGCTAAAACCAACCCTTCGCCAAAACCATCACGAATGGAAATTTGTTTAATCTTTTCTGTAAAAATCTTGGGATTAAATTTAATATCAGGATTAAGCATAAAAAATCTTTATTTACTTTGACTAAAGTAAACTTCATTATTAGATCCCCATACTGCGTAAGACTTATTTTCATCAGCTGAAATATTTGGCAACTCCGCTTTTTGAGCCCCCTTACTAAGATCAATAATATCAGACCAACTAGTCCCGTTAAACAAACGGAAAGGAACTCCGGTTTGGCATTCTCCCCATATAGCCTGAATATTATTTGCGGAAACAATAGATAAAGATGGCCAACGAGAACCAACGCCAGGTGTTTCAGAAATCTGAGTTGGACTATACCAGCTTAATCCACCATCTTCACTCAAAGAAAAGTAAATCTCTTGATTAACACAATCATTTGGACCTTGAGTATACGCAACTGCCACAACTCCATTAGCTCCAAGACTAAGCCAATAAGTATTATCTGGACCTAAGACTAATTTGGAAACTAATTGTGGTGTTTCCCAAATTTTACCATCAAATTTAGTATACATTATCCCAAAATTATATTTAGCCCAAGCAATATGAATATTTCCTGATTGATTGATCCTAATAGCTTTTGCTCCAGAAGTATAATCCCCATAAAGCTCATCATCAGAAATATTTAAAGGAGAAGACCAAACAGTTCCATCGAAATTTGAATAGAAAATATCTGAGAAAGAAGAATAAACTATATGAACCTTATCAGTAGAATCAACTTCAATTGAAGGACTAAATCCCTGATAAACCTTTTGAGGACTTGACCAATTAATTCCGTCAAAAAAAGTATAATGAACTAAATAACCTTCTCCAGCAGCAATTTGGGTATAAACTAAATGAATTTGATTTTGGCTATCAATAGTAAAATCAAAATCGTATAATGGACTGTATCTATCAGAAGAAATAACAATCTGGGGGGAACTCCAAGCTTCACTTTCTAACTTAGAAAAATAAAGCTTGTATTGCGAAGTAAAATCAGAATCCAACCATAAAGCATAAACATTGCCTGATTTATCTTGCAAAACTTTTGGTTTATATGAAGTAATTGTTGAATTAGAGATATTTACTGGTAATGACCATGAAGGTAGTGTCGGAGGGGTAGGCTCTTGCGCAGGAATCACAATAATATTAACTGCTAAAGGCTTACCAATAGTTCTTTTCCCTTCTTTAATATGAATAGTTCCACCATAAGTATCAGGGCTAACGTCTGATGGTACATTTATAAGAACATTTATCTTGTTAGGCTGATCTTTTACTACTTCCAAAGTTGCTGGCTCAAAACTGCTAATAAATCTACTTAGATCATCTGAAACGCTCAAATTTACTTCCCCTAAATCTTTTTTACTAATAAATACAAGCTCAACTTCTTGAGTTCGGCCCACTGGAATCTTTTCTACTAATTTACTTCTCCCCCACCATATTGCACTACTGGGTGAAGAAATTAAAGCTGCTACTAAAAATAAAATCGCAGCTGCTAAAAATATAAAAGGTTTATACATATTTTTATTTATTATTTTATTAATTTATCGACATTTAGTCTAATTCTGATTCAATTTTACCTTTTAAACTTCGTAATTGCCGCAAAGCTTCTTCAGCTTGTTTTGAATTTGGCGCCTTCCCATGCCATTGATATTCCCACTGCATAAAATCTATCCCTTTTCCAGGAATAGTATGAGCAATAATTACTACTGGTTTAACAAAAACAGATTTAGAAGCGCTTAAAGCCTTAATAATTTCTGGAATATTATGACCGTCTACTTCCAAAACTTTCCAACCAAAAGATTCATACTTTTCTTTTAAAGGTTCCAAAGGCATCACATTTTCAGTAAACCCGTCAATCTGAATATTATTTCTGTCAATAATAGCTGTTAGATTATCTAATTGATACTTTCCTGCCATCATTACCGCTTCCCAAGTATTACCGCAATCTTGTTCTCCATCACCCATTAAACAATAAACCTGAATCTTCTTTTTATCCATTTTTGCTCCTAAAGCCATACCAATTGCCTGAGAAAGACCTTCTCCTACTGGACCAGAAGAAGTTTCAATTCCTGGCAAAGATAAACGATAAGGATGGCCCTGAAGCCGGCTTCCTAATTTTCTCAGAGTTTCCAATTCTTCCAAAGGAAAATACCCGGCATGAGCCAAAATTGTATAAATTAAAGGGGCATAATGCCCATTGGAAATAACAACTCTATCTTTTTCCTCCCAATTTGGATTTTTGGAATCATAATTCAAAATACCGCTAAAATAAAGAGCAATGTACAATTCCACTGCGCCTAAAGGCCCTGCGCAATGGCCTGATTTTGCTTCTAAAAGCATTTTTATTATTTCCTGGCGAATAGTAGTCGCCAATTTTTCCATCTCTTCTAATGTAAGCTTCATAAATATAAATAACAATTAACAAATAACAATTTAGCAATAGAACAATTTAGTAATTTATATCTTTAATGATACCATATTCCCTTACTGAAATAAATCAAACCCGCCTTAACTCGACGAGGCAGGTAAATACAATTTTCTTGAAAATTAATAAGAACCTCCTCCGCTTTGCTTAGGAGAACCTTGTTTCTCGCTTTACTCGAAATAAAAAAACTGATAAGATTTATGTATAATGGGCCCATAGCTCAGTTGGTTAGAGTGTCGGTATGGCATATCGAAGGTCGTGGGTTCGACTCCCACTGGGTCCACTAAAAATTAGGGCAGTTAGCTCAGTTGGTTAGAGCGCATGGTTTACATCCATGAGGCCAGAGGTTCGAGTCCTCTACTGCCCACTAATTCCTTTTGATTAGTATTTACTTTAAAAATTTATTATGATAAACTGAGAACCTAGATTGAGCCGAGGTAGCTCAGTGGTAGAGCAGTAGTTTGAAGAACTACGTGTCCGGTGTTCGATTCACCGCCTCGGCACATAAACTTAAAAAATAAAAATAAATAATGTATTCTGAGAAAAAAAATAATTCAATTTCTATGCCCTCAATTGGATCTTTTGTTGAGGGATTTATTTTAGAAAAAAAAGAAAAATCTTTATTTATAGACCTGTCTCCTTATGGCACAGGCATTATTCAAGGGGTAAATTATATAGAAACAAAAAACTATATCAAAAAATTGGAAATAGGCGTTAAGGTTTTAGTAAAAATCCTTGATTGGAACAATGAAGATGGGCTAATAGAGATGACTTTACAAAATTTGGAAAAAGAAAAAGCATGGGAAAAAATAAAAGAAATGAAAAAACAAGAAACAGCATTTCCCTTGTTAATCTCAGAAGCTAATGCAGGGGGCTTAATGGGGAAAGTAGAAAATATTAAAGGGTTCCTTCCTGCTTCTCAATTATCAACTGAGCACTATCCAAAAGTAGGCGAAGGCAATAAAAATAAAATATTAGAAAAACTAAATTCTTTAATCGGAAAAGAAATGTCAGTTAAAATATTGGACTTTGACCCTGCTGCAAATAAATTAATCTTTTCTGAAAAATTAGTAGAAAAAGATAAAATAAAGGATATTATAAATAAATATAATATTGGAGATAAGGTTCAGGTAAAAATTACTAAAATTGTAGATTTCGGCGCTTTTGTAAAATTAGAAGATAATGGAATTGACGGACTTGTTCATATATCAGAAATCCCTAATGAATCAGCTGCTAAAATTAACGATATTTTAAAAGAAGGAGAAATAAAAGAAGCAAAAATTATTAGTATAGAAGATGACAAAATTTCGTTATCTTTTAAAGATTTAAAAGATTTAAAAGAAAAGAAACCAAAAGAAGCTTAATAAGAACCTTGCTTCGCAAGAACCTTGTTATTCGCCTTCGGCTCATAATAGGATAAAAGGCTTAAATTATTAAAACCCCGACTAAATTAGTCGGGGTTTTAAACGGATCGAAATAAAGAATCTATCTTTTTTATCTTACTGCTTCCTTAAGACCTTTTCCTGCTTTAAATTTTGGTACCGTCATAGCAGGAATCTGAATTTTCTCGCCAGTCTTAGGATTCACTCCTGCTCTGGCAGCTCTTGCTCTAGCGCTGAAAGTGCCAAAACCTGTTATTGTTACAGAATCTCCGCTTGTTAAGCTTTTAGTAATTGTCTCAATAACTGCCTCCAAAGCCCTGCCTGCATCTGCCTTGGAACAACCAACTTTACTAACAATTGATTCAATTAAACCTTCCTTTGTCATTGTAATGATTTTTATAATATTTTTTACCTTTTTAGGCTGATAAATACTGCCTAAACAGGGTTCGACCTTTTACCTTATTGATACCTAATTATAACAACCTTTTCGCTATCGCTCAAGAACGTTGAAATTGAGATATGTTTACTTTAAACCAAGAAACATATCTCAATTATACCAGCATGGCTTAAATAAAGCAAATATCTCATAAAGATTATCTGGCAATTTCAATAGCTCTTGTTTCACGAATAATCGCGACTTTTACTTGACCTGGATATTTCAATGTTTCCTCTATGCGCTTGGCTAAATCTTTTGCTAATTTCATTGCTCCAAGATCATCAATTTGATTTGGATGAACAAAAACTCTAATTTCCCTGCCGGCAGAAACAGCATAAACCTTCTCAACTCCTTTAAAAGAATAAGCTATTTCTTCTAAATTAGCCAATCGTTTAAGATACGCTTCCACATTATCTTTTCTTGCTCCAGGACGAGCGGCGGAAATGGCGTCAGCAGCATTTACAATAGCCGCTTCCAAAGTCTCAACAGGATATGTATCGTGGTGAGACTGCATGGCTTTGATTATTTCCTCTGGTTGGTGATATTTTTTTAATATCCTCCTTCCTAATTCTAAATGAGTGCCTTCTATTTCCTGATCAACCGCTTTTCCAATATCATGAAGCAGTCCTGCTTTTTTGGCTATCTCAACATCAGCTCCAAGCTCTGAAGCCAAAGCCGCGCTTAATAAAGAAACTTCGATTGAGTGCATTAAAGCATTCTGACCATAACTTGTTCTAAAGTTTAGTCTTCCTAATAAATAAATTATTTCTGGCGGTAAATCTAATATTCCAACTTCATATGCGGCATCTTCACCCGCTTTTTTAATTGTCTTCCTAATTTCTGCCTGAGCCTCTATAATTTTTTCCTCAATTCTGGCTGGTTGAATACGACCGTCTTGAATTAATTTCTCTAAAGCTATTCTCGCGACCTCGCGCCTTGCAGGATCAAAACTTGAAAGAATAATCGTATTTGGTGAATCGTCCATTATCAATTCCACTCCCGAAAGCTTCTCAAAATGACGGATATTTCTTCCTTCGCGACCTATTATCCTTCCTTTTATATCTTCTGAAGGCAAATTCATTATAGTGGTAGTAATTTCACTAACATTCGAACGACTGTATTTTTGAATTGCGTCTACAATTATATCTTTCGCTTTCTTCTCTATTTCTTCTTTTCTTATTGTTTCTAATTTTTTTAATGATTTCAATATATCCTCTTTATATTCTTTTTCTGTTCTTTCAAGAATCTCCTCTTTTGCCTCTTTTACTGATAGCCCTGCTACCTTTTCCAAGGATTCTAATTCACTTTTTTGAAGTTTTTCCAGTTCTGTTTTTAAATTTTGTATTTTCTCAAAAATTCTTTTATTCTCTTTCTCTTCCTCAGCTAATTCTTTCTGTTTTTTATCAACCAACTCTTCCCGTTGAAATAATCTTTCTTCCATTTTATCAATCTGAATCTTTCTTTTCTTATTCTCTTCTTCAGATTCTTCCAAGATTTTCGTAGCCTTTTCTCTGGCTTCTAGAACAACGTTTTTTGCTTCTTCACGAACTTTCTCGATGCGGGACTTTAATTTAGTTTCAATAGAATCAGCGTATTTTTGGGCAATTTTCTGGCGGATAATATACCCCAAAAACAAACCTATCCCAATAGACAGAACAATACTTGGTATATTTAATAAAGCCATGATTTTAAATTTAAGGCCTATTATTCTCTATATATAGTGCTTATAAACTAAACCGAAGAAACCCTCAAGAGTTCTCGATTTAACTTCAATAAATAAAATATGATATGATAAAAATCTTTCAGGTAAAACATCCTAAAAAGTTAATTGCGAGAGAATAAATAGTGCCTAAGTTAAAGTTTAAGTATCGAACAATATAATGATAGCAAAAAATCATCCCCTTTGTCAAAGAAAAAGAAATAAGATATACTATAAACAAATTTTAAATTATTTAATTACTATATGCCTGGTCTTTGTTCAAAAATTTGTTTAATAATTTTAGATGGTTGGGGAATAGGAAAAAAAGATTTTTCTAATGCTATCCATAGAGCTGGTACTCCAAATATTGATGAGATTAAAAAATATTATCCCATGGTTACCTTACAAGCATCAGGTATTTCTGTAGGATTGCCATTTAACAAAGCTGGAAACAGCGAAGTAGGTCATTTAACATTAGGTACTGGCCAAATTTTATACCAATATTCTGTCCGCATTTCACAAAGTATACAAAATGGATCTTTTTTCCAAAACCCAGCTTTGTTGGAAACCTATAACTATGTTAAAAAAAATAATAGCACATTACATTTAGCTGGTTTATTTAGTAACAATATTGTTCACAGTTCTTACGAACACCTTATGGCGCTTTTGGATTTAGCCAACTCTTTAAAGATAGAAAAAATAAATTTGCATCTTTTTACTGATGGGCGAGACTCTTCTCCTACAAAAGCAAGAGAATTAATAACTCAATTGCAAAAAGATATAAAAATGCGAGGAAAAGGTAAAATCGCCAGTTTGTCAGGGCGTTTTTATGCTATGGATAGAGATAATAATTTTAACAGAATAGCTAAATGTTATAACGCTTTAGTCTTTGGTAAATGCAAAACAGAAAATGATCCACTCGCTTATTTAGAGAAATCTTATAAAGAAGGCATTACTGATGAATTTATTATTCCGGCCTTAATTGGCGATCCGAATGAACAGGAGTCTTCGAGTATTATCAAAGAACGAGATGGAATTATCTTCTTCAATTTTCGCGAAGAAAGAATGCGACAATTAGTAGAACCTTTTATTAATCCCCAGTTTGACAAATTCCCTATTAAAAAATTCCAGCAACTGAAAATTACTACATTTACTCAATATAGAAAAGATTTTTCTTTACCAGTGGCATTTCCTCCTCAAAAAATCTCTACCTGCTTGTCCCAAATACTTTCTAAAGCCGGAAAAAGACAACTCCACTTAGCAGAAACAGAAAAATATGCCCATGTTACATATTTTTTCGACGGATTTAAAGAAAAACCATTTCCAGGTGAATATTGGGTTATTATCCCTTCTATAAAAACCTTACACCTCGAAGATTATCCGGAATTAAGGGCTCCAGAAATTACTACGCGTCTTTTTCAGTCTTTTGATGAAAATATTTATGATTTCATATTAGTAAATTACGCTAACCCTGATTTAATAGGCCATACAGGCAATATAAAAGCAGGAATTCAATGCGCAAAAATTATTGACCAAGAAGTAGCAAAAATAATTCAGAAAAGCCAATCATTGAACTATACTACTATTATTACTGCCGACCATGGCAATTTAGAAAGAATGATGAATCCTTTAACCGGAGAAATAGAAACCGAGCATGACACTAGTCTTGTTCCTTTTTATTTGATAGATAAAAGGTGGAAATTTTCCTCATCTCGTTCAATAAAAGAAATTTTGGAAATAGAAAAATGGGCAGGAGGAATGCTTGCCGACGTTACTCCTACAATTTTAGAATTATTCGGTTTACCAATCCCTTCAGAAATGACGGGACAAAGCTTAATTCCATTGCTTGGAATTAAAAAACTTTGACTTTTTACTCTTATTAGCATATAATTAATACTAACTTAATGATGCGTTTTTTAAAGAGACTTTTTTTCGGTGTTATTTTTAATGTTGCAGCAATTTTGCTCTGCCAAAGATTATTAAATTATTTATTTAATGATTTCTATTTTCAGGGCACATTAGAGCAATTGATTATTCTCGCTTTAATTCTTTCGCTTCTTAATTTACTGATAAAACCTATTTTACGAATTCTTTTCTTGCCGCTTATTTGGATAACCTTAGGCCTTTTTGCTTTTATTATTAATATTATTCTGTTAAAGGCTGCTACCATTTTTATGCCGGTATTAGTAATTCAATATCCCATAACTTGGTTAGCTGCATCTATTATAATTAGTATTTTTAATTCTTTTTCACATTGGATTAAGTGATGATAAAAAATTAAATAATTATGGACCAATTTCATTTAGCTATTGCTCAAATCGTTATCGGTGTCCTTCTTATAATTCTTGTACTCTTGCAACAACGAGGAGGAGGAATGGGGGTATTAGGAGGAGCATCTTCTCAGTTCTATGGCACAAGAAGGGGCCTGGAAAAAACAATTTTTGTATTTACTATTATATTAGGTGGTTTATTTATCGCTCTATCAATTATTTGCTTCCTGATTTAATCTTTTTGCTTATTTATCTTAATGAAAACCATTTTTAGTTCTTTGTTTAGAAAGTGGTTAAAATTACCATTAAAGAAAAAAACTCTCGGTTTTTTATTTTTATGTTTCTTACTTATCGGTATTTTTCTTCTAATTTTTAATTTTATTTGCAGATTTACAACCCTTGAACCACAAAAAGGAGGGGTCTTACATTTAGGTATCATTGGCCGCCCATCTTATATTAATCCTGTTTTAGCTCAATCCAACGACTATGATAAAGATTTGATAGAATTAATTTATGACGGGCTCTATTCTATTGATGGGCAAGGAAAATTAATCACTAATTTAGCGGAAAAAACAGAAGTTAGTGAAGACGGCAAAACCTATATCATATTTCTTAAAGACAATGTTTTTTGGCATGATGGAATGGCTTTCACGGCAGATGATGTAATTTTTACAATTGAAACAATTCAAGATCCAAGCATAAGAAGTCCTTTGAGATTAAATTGGGGAGGTGTTGTTGTGGAGAAATTGGGAACTAATGTGGTGCGTTTTAATCTTAAAAACCCTTATAAGCCATTTTTGCAAAACCTTACTTTAAAAATAATTCCAAAACATATCTGGGAAAATATTGAATCAAGAAATTTTTTATCAGCAGATTATAACCTTAAACCAATTGGAACGGGACCATATCTTTTTGACAGCTTGGAAAAAAATAAACAAGGAAAAATTATTAGTTATTCTCTGGTAGCTAATGAAAATTATTTTAAAAAAGAGCCTTATATTTCCAAATTAATCTTTCGTTCTTACGATAATTATGATTTAGCTAAAAGCGGATTATTAAAAAAAGAAATCGACGGATTTTCTCCTGTTTTAATCGAAGATGTAGATTTCTTTGCAAGCAAAAAGAACATCCAAATGGTTTCTTTATATCTTCCCCGCTATTATGCAGTATTTTTAAATCTAAAAAACACCTTATTTGACAAAAAAGAAATTAGGCAAGCATTAGATTCAGCAATATCACGACAAGAATTAATCACAGAAATATTAAAAAAACAAGCATTTTCTTTGGGAGGTCCTTTTACTCCCGGATTCTTAGAAGAAAAATTCAATTCCCCGCCAGAATATTCACTGCAAGAAGCAAAAGAAGTCATTAAACAATTAGAACCAGACCAAAAAACTTTTATCCTTTCACTTCCTGATAATTTAGAATTAATCAGAGTTGCTAATTATTTGGCAACTTGTTGGGAAAAAATAGGAATTTCTGTAGAATTACAAATCCTTCCATTAGCTACTTTGGAAAAAGAAATTATTCAAACTAGATCTTACGACGCATTACTCTTTGGAGAAATTATCGGACAAGACCCTGATTTATTTTCTTTTTGGCACTCCTCGCAAACAACTGATCCAGGCCTTAACCTTTCTGCATATCAAAACAAGGACTTAGATAAACTTTTAGAAAAAACAAGGCAAACCTTTGACGAAGAACAACGATTAAATGACTTAAAAGAAATTCAAAGTATACTTTTTGAAGAGAAACCTGCCCTTTTTCTTTATAATCCATTCTATCTCTATATCCTTCCGCAAAAAGTAAAAGGTTATAATATTCAATATGCCAATCTGCCATCAGAAAAATTCGCTGACATTGAAAATTGGTATATATACACTAAACGCACCATAAAAAATCAAAAATAAGAGTACTACTAGAAAAAGATAAAAAATAAAATTATTCTTAATTATTGCCGCGGTGGCGGAATTGGTAGACGCGCACGGTTCAGAACCGTGTCCCAGAATTTTGGGATGTGGGTTCAAATCCCACCCGCGGCACACAAATAACAATAAACAAATAATATATGAGAGGCAAAAAATTCTATAAAAGAACAAAAACATCTATAGCTCCATTAAAAATTATCCCTTTGGGAGGGTTGGAAGAAATTGGCCGCAATATGACTCTTTTTGAATACGAGAATCAAATCCTAATTATTGATATGGGGCTACAATTTCCTGATGAAAATATGCCGGGCATTGATTTTATTATTCCTAATGTTGAATACTTGACAAGCCATCCAGAGAAAAAAATATTAGGAGTTTTTATCACTCACGCCCATTATGACCACATTGGAGCCATACCTTATCTAATCGATAAATTAAATTATCCCACTATTTATGCCCCGCCTTTAACCCGTGGAATAATCTTAAAAAGGCAGGAGGATTTCCCTGGTCTAAAAAAATTAAATATTGAAGATATAAACCCGAATAAATCTGTAACATTAGGCCCTTTTAAAATTTCCCCATTTCATTTAAACCACAATATACCTGATACTTTGGGATTAGCCATTGATACACCGCATGGATTAATTATGTATGCAACTGATTTTAAGTTTGATTTTCAACCAATCGGTGACAAACCAGCTGATTTATCGCGAATTGCTATGCTCGCTTCTCCGGGTGTACAACTTTTAATGTCTGACTCAACTGGAATAGAAAATCCAGGACATTCTGTTTCTGAAAAAACAATTCTAGATAATTTAGATACTCTTTTTGCGCAAACAAAAGGAAGAATTATATTAGCCACATTTGCTTCATTAATTAACAGACTCCAGCAAGCTATCTGGCTATCAGAAAAATATAATCGCAAAGTTATTATCCAAGGTTATGCTATGAAAACCAATTTAGCCATTGCGGAAAAATTAAAATACATAAGCATTAAAAAAGGAACCTTCATTGGCTGGAAAGAAGCAAGCCGGCTTGAACCGCAAAAATTAACAATTCTATGCACTGGCGCTCAAGGAGAAGATGAAGCCACTTTAATGAGAATAGTGAACAGAGAACATAAATATTTGAGGATACAGAAAGGAGATACTGTTATTTTTTCTTCCTCCGTTGTTCCAGGAAACGAATTGGCTGTGCAAAATTTAAAAGATAATTTGGCAAAACAAGGCGCTAATATCTATCACTATAAAATGGTTGATATTCACTCGTCTGGACATGGCTACCAAGAAGATTCAAAAATGATGATTAATCTTACCAAACCGCATTTCTTTATGCCTATTCATGGTCATTTTTCTATGCTAAAACTTCATAGTGAGATAGCGGAATCTTTGGGCATCCCAAAGCAAAATATTGTAACAGGAAGAAACGGCCAAATAATTGAATTAACAAAAAATAAAATAACGGCCACAGAAAAATTTGTGCCTACAAATTATATAATGGTTGACGGATTAGGTGTTGGCGACATTAAAGAAGTGGTTCTTCGAGCAAGGCAAACGCTTTCTAAGGATGGAATTTTTATCGTCATTGCTCTAATTGATAGAAAAACTGGATTACTTTATAATAATCCTGAAATTATTTCTCAAGGATTTGTTTATATGAAAGAATCAAAAGAATTAATAAATCAAACAAAAAAATTAGTAAGGGAAATTGTAAGTCGTTCAACCAAGGGCCATACACTCAACGAAGGTTATGTCCGCAATAATTTAAGAAATGAAATAGGATTATTTCTGTTTAAAAAAACACAACGCCGCCCAATGGTATTACCAGTTGTTATCGAAGTCTAAAGCGACGCAAACTGAATATTCCTTCCTTCGCTCCTACACTCCAGCAGAGACAAATTAAGCTCGGAATATAGTTTCCTCGCTTCTTTCACTAATGTCGCTCAGAAAGGAATATTCAGTTTCATTATTAAAAATAAAAGAAAGGTTCGGAATATTATTTCGAACCTTTAGAAACTATATTCCAAAAAGTCGAAGAGTATTTTCAAATGTAGCTTCCTCTATTTTTTTAAGAGGAAGTTTTTTTATCTGAGCGATTTTTTTAGCAACTTCTTTTACATAAATTGGTTCATTTCTATTGCCGCGATAAGGAACTGGCGCCACATAAGGAGCATCTGTTTCTATCAATATTTTTTCAAGAGGTGTGTCCTTAATTACATCATTCATTGTTTCAGAATAAGTAATAATACCTGAAAAACCTAAATAAAATCCTCTTTTTAAAATCTTTTGCGCCTGATTCATTTTACCAGTAAAAAAATGAAACACTGCCTCGCCTTTATATTTTTCTTCTTCTAAAATTAGCAAAGCTTCTTCGTACAAATCGCGTATATGTAAAGATAATGACAGATTATATTTTTTTGCTGCTTGAATTTGTTTTCTAAATTCTTCCTCTTCCACTTTTTTATACTTTGTTTGATCCTTTTCAGAAAAATCTTTCAAATAACTATAATCCAACCCGCATTCACCTATGGCTACTACTTTAGGTTGCTTTAAAAGAGTCTCGAATTTTTCATTAAAAACTTCTGCTTCAGATATATTTCCCTTAGTATTTATTACTAACTCGCTTTTGTCTATTTTCATAGGTATTGCATGGCTAGGATGCAATCCTACTGTAGCCCAACAATTTTCATATTGTTGAGCAATTTCTACTGCTTTTTTAGAAGTTTCATAACAAGTACCTATATTAATTACAAAAACACCCTGCTCCAGGGTTTTTTTTATTATTTCTTCTCTATCTTTGTCAAAAGCAGCTAAATTTAAATGTGTATGAGAGTCAAAAATCATAGGAATCAACGAATTACGAATTAAATACGAATATACATATGTGCTCGGTCTGACACAAAATCTTGTTTTGTGCTCTAATTTTGAATTTTCTTTATTATTGAATTTTTGGAAATAAAGGTGGTTGTTTTTTAAGAGAAATTTTTTGAGATAACCAGTCTTGTTTTGATATATCTTGTAATTTAAGAAACTTGAGTATTTTTTCAGAGGTCTGCGACATTACAGGAGAAAGCATTAAAGAAATATTGCCTAATATATATATTAATGTGCCTAAAATTTTTTGAAATTCTTTTTCATCGTTTATTTTTTCCCACGGTTTTGTGTCGCTTATATATTTATCACAATAAGAAATTAAATTCCAAGTAGTCGCTAAAGCGTCATTAAAACGAAATTCTTCCATCTGTTTATTATAATTATTCCAGGATTTCGTAATCAAATCAGAATTTGAACATTGGATCATTATTTGCTTTCCATATTGCTCTCCTAAAGCCAAAATTCGGGAAACTAAATTACCTAAGCCTTGCGCTAAATCACTATTATAGCGCTCTTTTAATCTTTGTTCAGAAAAATCACCATCTTCAAAAGGAGAAATTTCCCGCAAAAGAAAATAACGAATAATATCACGATCGTACTTTTTACTTATCTCAAAAGGATCTACTATTTCTCCTAAAGATTTAGAAATCTTTTGTCCATTAATAGTTAAGTAACCATGAACAAAAATAGCGGTAGGTAAACGTAATTTAGCAGATAGAAGCATCGTTGGCCAATAAATTGCATGAAAACGAGTGATACCTTTGCCAATAAAATGAATAATTTTATCGCTTTTATTCCACCATTTCTCAAATAATTCTGATTCTTCATTATAAAAACCTAGCGCGGTAATATAATTTATCAATGCGTCAAACCAAACGTAAACAATCTGATCATCATCATTTGGTACAGAAATTCCCCAATTTTTTGCCCTTTTTCTTGAACGAGAAATACTAAAATCTTCTAACCCTTGGCGAATAAAACTTAGGACTTCATTTTTTCTTTTTTCTGGCACAATCTTTAATTTTCCAGAAACAATTATTTTCTCTAATTCTTTCTGGTAGTTAGAAAGTTTGAAAAAATAATTCTCTTCTTTTATTAATTCTGGTTTAGTTTTATGCTCTGGACATAAACTATTCATTAATTCTTCGGGCTTATAAAAAGCTTCGCACCCAACGCAATACAAACCTTCATATTCTTTCTTATAAATATCTCCCGAATCAAAAACTTTTTTCCATAGTTTTGCAACTCCTTTCTTATGACGTTCTTCTGTTGTACGAATAAAATCATCATTAGAAAGATTAAATAATTCTTTTAAATCCTGAAAATATCGGCTATTTTGATCTACCAATTCTTGCGGTGAAATATTTTTTTCTCTAGCTGATATAACATTTTTTAAACTATTTTCATCAGTCCCGGTTACGAAATAAACTTCATCCCCTCGTAATTTAAGAAAACGTTTATAAGCATCTGTTTGAATAATTTCTAAAACAAACCCTAAATGGGGTTTGGCATTAACATAAGGAATAGCTGTTGTAAGATAATAACGCATAAGAAATAATTACAGAAGTTTTTTCTGCGGCAAATAGGCAGTAATGCGACCAGTCTGAATATCCCTAATCAATTCAATTGCGGCTGCTGCTAATGGCAAAGCAATAATAATTCCGGCAACTCCAGCTAATTTTCCGCCTATTAAAATAGCTAAAATAATTACTAAAGGATTTAATTTCATTGTTTTGGCTCGTAATAAAGGTCCAATAAATCCTTCTATGGCTTGAATAATAATAAAAATAATTACTATTGAAACACCCAGGAATAAACTTTGGCTTATCCCAACTAAGAACGCTATAAAACCAATAATTAAAGGACCAATATATGGAATAAAATCAAATAAAGCCGCTAATATTGCTAAAAATTCAGCTTGAGGAACTCCTAAGATTTTTAAACTAATAAAAACTAATCCTCCAACTATACCACTCAGAATTAATTGGCTAAAAAACCAAGTTCCAACTTTACGGCGTGTTTTTCCCCAAAGATAGACCGCGTAATCTTCATAAGTGCTTGGAAAAATCAAACGAATTGCTTTTTCTATTCCTTTTTTTTCTGTATTAATAAAAAAAGATAAAAGAAGAACAAAAAAAGTGGAAAAAGCTCCTCCTAAAATCTTGGTGAGTAAATTACCAGATTCAAGTAAAAATTGTGATAATTGGCTATGGGAAATACCTAACAAATTTAACCAATTTTGTATTGGAAATTCTACACTTTGCCATCCTTGCCATAATTGGAGAAAGGTTCCTTTATTCATCCAAGACGGGAAAAAATCTAAAAACCCAATCATATAATTATTAAAAATTGGGATAAATAAATAAGCAATCAGCCCTAATACACTTAAAAAGATAAAATAAATAATAAAAGTTGACAGCCAGCGATTTTTCCACTTCTCTTCAAAATAATCTATTGGCCTATCTAAGAGCGAAGCTACAATAAAACCAAGCAAAATAATAAAAATAACCTGTCGAAAATACCAAGCTGCGATAAAAACTAATAAGATCGCATAGAGCCGTAGAATGCTTTGCCAGGAAATATCTATACTTTGCGTTGTTTTAAACATGAAGCAACTTTTGTAATCTTTGTTTGTTTTTATGAGGACCAATCAAAGCTAAATTTAAGGATTGAGGTTTTAACAAATCTTCTGCCACTTTCTGAATATCACGCGCAGTAACTTGTTTTATCTTTCTTAAATATTGACTTGGCGTTTCTATTTTTTGCTTTAGCAATTCTTCAAAAGCAAAATAGTCAGCTACATTATGAACATTTTCTAATTTTAAAGCAAGCTTACCAGTAATATAGCTTTTAGCCTTTTTAATATCTTTGATATCAACTGGTTTTGTTTTAAACTTTTTCCATTCTTCTAAAACAGACCTAATTACTTCTTCTAAACGATTATTATCTATACCTGCTGCCACTGCCCAAAAACCATGGTCAGTAGAACAAGAAAGCCTGCTATATATATAATAAGCTACGCCTAATTTCTCCCGAATAGTCTGAAAGAGAATACCAGACATACCCCCATCAAAAATAGAATCTAAAACTTTCAAAGCATAAAATCTTTTATCAAATAAACTTATGCCCCTAAATCCTAAAACTAAATGAGTTTGATCTGTTTTTTTATTTTTTATAAACACTTGCGCTTTATTTTGTTTTTCTTTTACTAATTCTTTCTTCCTGCCTTTACCCGGCTTAATATCACCAAAATAATCTTTTATCTGATTAATAGTCTCCTTTTCTGAAAAATTGCCACTTGCCACTATTATAGTGGATTTAGCTTTATACTGGGACTTATAATACTTTAGAAAATCTTCTCTTTTAAATCCTTTAACATTTGTTTTTGTTCCTAATATAGTGCGGCCTACTGCTTGATTACCATATAATAACTTTCTCCAAATCTCCCACACATATCTTGAAGGTTCATCTTGCTTCATATTAATTTCCTCAATTATCACTCCTTTCTCTTTCTTTATTTCTTTTTCAGGAAACTGGGAATTTAAATAAATATCAGAAACAATATCTAAAGCTAAATCCTTTTTTTGCTGCGCTACAAAAGCGTAATAACCCGTATATTCTGCGCCTGTAAAAGCATTATAATATCCGCCAACAGCATCTAATTCTTGACTAATTGCAAAATTAGAAGGACGCTTTTTTGTTCCTTTAAAGCACATATGCTCTAAAAAATGGGAAATTCCATTATTTTCTTTTGTCTCAAAATCAGCGCCAGTATTAACCAAAACCGTTATTTGAAAAGAAAGCGATTCTTTTGAAGGAACTGTAAGAATTCTTAATCCATTACTTAATTTTGTAAGTTTAAATTTATACATGATAAATCAACGAATTACAAATCTAATACGAATATACGAATGACATAAATTTAATTAGAAATTGGTCATTAGTCATTATTGGACATTATATGCTTTGATTTTTATACTTTCAATTTCTCCTCAATGAACGACTTTATGTCTCCTATTTTAATTCTTTGCTGTTTCATTGTGTCTCTATCACGGATTGTAACAGTATTATCTTCTAATGTTTGATAATCAATTGTTATGCACCACGGTGTGCCAATCTCATCTTGGCGTCGATATCTTTTTCCTATATTGCCAATGTTATCCCACATTGTCATAAATTCCGGTTTTAAAAGATTAAAAACATCTTTAGCTTTTTCAGTTAAATTATCTTTATTTGCAACTAAAGGGAAAACCGCTACTTTGTATGGGGAAAGGATTGGTTTAATTTTCAAAAACACTCTTTTTTCATTGTTTACTTTTTCTTCTTGATAACTCTCTGCTAAAATAGCCAAAAATGTCCTTTGAAGGCCACCAGAGCATTCAATAATATTTGGAATAAATCTCGTTTTGCTTACTGGATTAAAATAATCCAGCGCTTTTCCAGAAAACTTTCCTTGTTGTTTTAAATCATAATCAGAACGATCATGAATTCCTTCCAATTCCTCAAACTCATCAAAAAATTTGTACTCAATGTCCCATGCATCTCTGGCGTAAAAAATTCTTTCTTCAGAAGAATGCTGCCTCCAACGAAGCCTATCCTTACTTAAACCAATTGTATCAATATACCAGTTAAATCTAATATTTTTCCACTCTTCATATAATTTCTTAGCCTCTTTCGGCGAGCAAAAATATTCAATATCCATTTGCTCAAATTCTCTCACCTTAAACAGAAATTTGCCTAATGTAATTTCATTACGAAAAGCTTTGCCAATTTGCGCAACACCAAATGGTATTTTTACTCCCATCGTATCCCTTATTGGTAAAAAATCAAGATAAATATTTTGGCACGATTCACCTTTAAGATATGCCTTTGTCTTTTCCCCTTCAATTGAACCTACACTTGTTGTCATTAAAAGATTAAATTCTTTAACTTCAGGGATTAAATCCCCGTTACAATCTGGGCAAATTAAACTTCCTTGTTTTAAAACATTCCATTTCCCTGTTTGATTATCTTTTTCCAATTTCCAGCCTTCTAATTGATCTGCCCGAAATCTTTTTTTACATGATGAGCATTGTATTAAAGGATCAGTAAAAGCGGCAGTATGCCCGCTGGCTTCCCATGCCTTTGGGTGCATTAAAATCGAGCCATCAATTAAATACATATCATTTCGCTCTTGAACCATTTTTTTAATCCAAGTATCCCGAATATTTTTAGCTAAAAACGAACCTAATGGCCCAAAATCATAAATATTGGCAAATCCTCCATAAATCTCAGAGGAAGGATAAACAAAACCACGCCTTTTACATAAAGATATAATTTTTTCCATTAAATCATCCGTTTTGGTCATTGGTCATTGGTCATTGGTTATTGGTTATTGGTCTTTAGGGTTTTACTATTCCATCTCCAGCAAAAACAGTCTTGTCAGTTAATTGAGTGGATTTAACAACAGGATAACTAAATGAAATATTTTCCCCTGTGAACGCATCTGTAGCTGTAAAGACTGTATTGCCAAGTAAATCAATTTCCTGATTTACTTGAGACGATGAAGGAGTAACTTTAATCTGAAAAATAGCTTCTGATGCTTTAGTTAAAACTCCTGAGCCGGCAGGGACAGAAGGAATAGTCCACGAAACTTCCCTTATTGCAGAATCATAATATGGCGGATTTTGCCCATAATCTCCTGCAATTTGGCCAGTAAATTCCACCCAAAGAGGCAATGTGGTCCTTATGGTTATATCTTTCAAAGCGTTGAAATTATTAATAATTTTCCAATGAATAGTAAAATCAGTTGACTCACCTGTTTTTAAAGGAAGGCTTCCTGCATTAGCAATTCCTGAAGAAGCATCACGAAAATAACTGCCAATTACCACTTTACTATCTGAATTAAGTTTAATCGTATTTAAAGCGGCTGCGCGCGGTAACTCAGAAACTTCTAACTGCTCTGGAATATTAGAGCTTTCAATAGTAATATGTGTTTCCAAAACTATATTTTTTTGAGCTTGGCTTCTCATTGGCCAATCCTTTTTAAGCTTTATGGAAAACGGAAGATTCCCTTGCTCGCCAGGATTAAGCGCGTAAAGCTGGGGTACTTTTGTCCCCTCCCAAATTAAAGTTTTCAAACGCGAGGAAAACGCACCATTAGGCGCTTTTAAAGTAGAAAAATCAAAAACATCCCCGCTAAAAACTACTTTTACCACCAAATTTCTTAAAGTGGCAGAATAATTATTCTGGTAATCAATAACAAAATTTAATGTTTCGCCTAAATCGGCATTATGAATTATTTCACCATTAACTAAAGATGAAATTAATAAAGGATTTCTTATTAAAGTCGTATAGCCCTCGGTTGTAGCCAAAGGAAGAAAAGTATTATTCTTAACCATGCCTAAGTGCAAAATTATCCTTTTTGTCTCGCCTGGCTGACCAGTAGTAAATCCTTTCACTATTATTTTTCCATGGCTAGCTGAACTCAATTCTCCTAACATCCATCTATTATATTCTGAGCTCTCAGAAAAAATCTCGGGATTAGATTCCTGGAAGACAAACCCTGATGGCCATTCTGCCCTAATTTCAACATTGTCAAATGTATAACTGGAAAGATTTTCCCAATTTATTTCTAATGGGAAAATTTGCTCAGAAAAAACCTGATTAAGTGTTACTAATTCTAGTCGAAAAGAAGAGCCGGAAATCAAAACTGTTTTTATTTCCTTTTTTTCGAAAACAGAACTGAGCGTTTTAGGACGATAGCGAAATATAGCCTCAATATTTTTAACTGTCTTGGGCTCACCAGTAATTAACAATTTTATTATTTTATCTTCTGAATCGTGAGGAGCCATTTCGCCTAAGCTATATGAGATAGTTTTCTGGTCAGGATTGTCAACAGCTATCACTCCTTCTGGAAGATTAATCTCTGCCTCTACTTCCTGAAGACTTACCCTGGAATTATTATTTAAAACAAAATGAAATTCTTTTATCTCGCCTGACTTTGCTTCGTCTGGTCCTAAAAAAGCAAAAGTTATTCCTCCGCTTTTTACAAAACTCCAAACAAAATAACTTGTAGCTAAAATAAGAATTGTGATTAATGCTCCGCCCCAAAAAGTTTTTAAAAAATTTTTTATTTTCATATTATTTTATATTAATAACAATTAGGCTCGGGTAATTGTTTCATAAACACGCTATCAAATTCCCCAGCGAGGAATTTGCGCTCGCGCTCGGCCTCGCTCTTTCGCTTCGCTCAAACCATGCCCGCTTCGGCCTGCGCGACGGTTTTCTCAACAACCTACCTTCGCCTATATTTTAACAATGCTACTACATTATATCTGATTTTATTACTAAAGTAAATTTACTAAGAAATTTTTGAAGATATTTTTTTTCTTTGAGGATTTCTCTAACAAGAATAGCCTGTGTAAAATCTCGAAAAGTGGAATTAAATAAAAAATCCAGAAATTTTCTTTGTTGGTTATTGATAGGCCAGTCATTTTTCTGATGGTGTAGCTGGCAAATAACTCCTTTTCTCTCAAAACTAAAAAATTTATTATTTATCTTACTGCCACATTCAATACATCCATCTAAAAACGGTGAAAAACCGAGAATGTTCAAAAACTGGGCATTAAAATATATCCATGTAAAATCAGCTATTTCAGGAAATTTATTTAAATTCTTTTCTAAAAAATAAAAGGTATCAAAAAGTAATTTCCAAATATCAGCATCGGATTGTTTCTCTATGATTAACTCATTAACTAAATCTGTAATCCAAAAAGCTATAGTAAGAGCTTTTTTCTTCTTCTTTATCTCTAAATAAGGAATCTCTTCCAACGCGGTAATCAAACGTGGATTACGAGACATCGTAAATTGAATTTGCGCCAATGTTGGTATTTCCAAATGTCCCGCAAGCTTAGCATTAATTTTTCTTGCCCCTGAAGCTAATAAACTTAATTTTCCAAATTCTTGGGTAAAAAAAATATAGCGGCGATCATGCTCTTTAATTGGTTCTTGCCTTAAAACAAAAGCTAAAGTTGAGTAATATTCCATTTAGACTTATAATATCACAAAAGAAAAATATTAGAAAATTCCTTGAAACTATTGCCATTTCGTGATAATTTTAAAAAGAGGCCCTCGTAGTTCAACGGATAGAATGCGGGCTTGCGGAGCCTGTGATGGAAGTTCGATTCTTCCCGGGGGCACTATGATTAAACTGTCTAACCCTGTATCAGAAATACGCGGCATTGGTCCGCGTTATTTAAAATACTTGGAAAAATTAGGAATAAAAACAATAAAAGATTTACTTTGGTATTTCCCTTTTCGTTACGAAGATTTTTCCAAAATTAAAAAAATAAATGAAATAGAACCAGAAGAAAAGTGCTCAATAATAGGAACTGTTAAAAAAATTAATGTCAGGCGGACATTCAGAAAAAAAATGATTATTATTGAAGCTGTAATTGAAGATGGCACAGGTCAGATTACCGCAATTTGGTTCAATCAAATTTATTTATTAAAAAATATACCTTCAGGCGCGACTCTTTCTTTATCTGGAAAAGTAAAAGCAAAAGGAAAAAAATTAATCCTTTCCAGCCCATCATATGAAATTATCTCTAAGCAAAAACTGGAAAAAGGATTTTATCAAGAGCTTAAGCACACTGGTCGCTTAATCCCTATATACTCAGAAACAAAAGGATTAAGTTCTAAAATGTTGCGTTATTTTATCAAACCACTTTTAAGATTAACTCAAAACATAAAAGATACGCTTCCTGATTTCATACTTAAAAAACATCAACTGATCGGACTCCAAGAATCACTTAATCAAATTCATTTTCCATCATCCTTACTTCTGGCAAAAAAGGCAAAAAGAAGATTTGTTTTTGAATCATTATTATTTTCCCAACTTTATCTTTTAAAAATAAAAAGAAAAAATGCTCTTTTAAAATTCCCAAAAATTAATCTTGATATTCCTCTCCTTCAATCATTTACAGGTTCTTTATCATTTCCTTTTACTGAATGCCAAAGGAAAACAATATGGGAAATAGCTAAAAATCTTTACCAGAGACCAATGAATCGGCTTTTAGAAGGAGAAGTAGGCTCTGGAAAAACTATAGTCGCTGTTGCAGCAAGTTTATTAACAATAAAATCAGGATATCAAGTGGCTGTAATGGCGCCGACAGAAATATTGGCTAAACAACATTTTAATAAATTTAAAAACCTTCTTAAACCATTCCAAGTAAAAATCGCTCTTTTAACATCTTCAACAACAAAAATTTATGATGATGAATTAGAAGGCAAAATTTCAAAGCAATCTTTGAATAAAATTATTGCTTCTTCAAATCCTGTCCTTGTAATCGGAACTCATGCTCTTATTCAAAAAAATGTTCGCTTTAACCGCTTAGGATTAATTATTGTTGATGAACAACATCGCTTTGGCATAGAACAAAGGAAAAAACTTATTACTAAAAACGCTAATAAAAATGAAATACCGCATCTTTTATCAATGACAGCCACGCCTATCCCTCGTACTTTGGCTTTGGCTTTTTACGGAGACTTAGACCTTTCTGTGTTAGATGAATTGCCGAAAGGAAGAAAAAAAATAATTACCAAAGTTATTACTCCAAGGGGCAGGGAAAAAGTTTATGGTTTTATTCGCCAGGAAATTAATAAAGGCAGACAAGCTTTTGTTATTTGCCCAAGAATTGAAGAAACAGAAATATCTAATATTAAAGCAAAAGACCTTATTACTTTATCAGAACGACTAAATTATGAAATAAAAGCAGTTAAAAAGGAGTATAAAAAACTATCAGAAGAAATCTTCCCTGACTTAAAGGTTGCCATGCTACATGGAAAAATGAAGCCAAAAGAAAAAGAAATTGTGATGAAAAGTTTTCAGGACAACAAAATCAACCTCTTGGTATCCACTTCTGTAATAGAAGTAGGCGTTGACATTCCAAATGCATCCTTAATGATAATCGAAGGAGCAGAACATTTTGGCTTGGCGCAATTACATCAATTTAGAGGGAGAATAGGAAGGTCTCATTACCAATCTTATTGTTTTCTTTTTTCCGAATCGCCACAACGTTCTATCACTCAACGATTAAAAACATTGGTTAAATGCAATGACGGGTTCCATCTGGCAGAAATTGATCTTTCTTTAAGAGGCCCTGGAGAATTTTTAGGCACCAAGCAATCTGGAATTCCTGATTTAGTAATGAGCTCGCTTCTTGATAAAGAATTCATAGAAAAAATCCATAAACAAGCGCAGGAAATCCTTCAAGAGGATCCAACATTAAAAAAATGGCCTTCTTTTCTGGCCAATTTCCAAGAATTTACTCAAAAAACCACCAACCTTAGAATAACTTAACATCCATCTCTTTTTTCTCTTTTTTATTCCAATAAATGGTTCTGATTACATCGCCAATTTTATATTGCGCTAATATTCGGGATAAATTAGATTGTTTGGTTATTTTTTCATTATTGATTTCCAATATAATATCGCCCTCTTTTAATCCGGCTTTTTCTGCCGCTCCTTCAGAAATTATCCCACCTCGTCCAGGAATTGTTTCGTAAACAATAAAAGCGCCATAATCATATGGAAAATGATGAAGTTTTTGCATTTCTTCATCAATCAAAAAATACCTTACGCCTAAACTGGGACGGCACAACTTCCCATATTTTTTTATATCATCCAAAATACTTTTAGCTTGATTAACGGGAATAGCAAAGCCAATATTTTCCACACCTAAAACCACTGCTGTGCAAATACCTATAACTTTTCCTGAAAGATTGATTAAAGGTCCGCCAGAATTTCCAGGGTTAATGGCTGCGTCTGTTTGAATCAAACCAAAAAATTCTTGAATATCTTTTCCAATTTCTGTTTTTATGTCTCGCGAAAGGCCTGAAACAATTCCACGGGAAACAGTATTTTGAAACTCTCCTAAGGCATTACCAATAGCAATAACTGTCTGCCCTAATTTTAATTGCGAAGAATTGCCAAACTTTAGATAAGGAAATCCTTCGGCATGCTCAGGACAAGTTTCTTGACCATCAATTTTCAAGACAGCAATATCAGTTATTTTATCTCTGGCCAAAATCTGGCATGAATAAGTTTTGTTTTGCCAAACTACAGTATAAGAAGCTTCTTCATCTTTAACTATATGGCGGTTTGTCAAAATATAACCATCAGGAGAAACAAAAAAGCCAGAACATCCGTCCATTTTAACCATACCTTTTTCATCAACTAAATATCTTGCCGTATCTGCTCCAGTTTCTTTTTTAATTTTTGATAATTCTTTGGACATCAAAACAGCTACTACTGATGGAGTGGCTGTTTTTACTGCTTTAATGGTTTTCGATTCTAAAAAAAACATAATTTTATGTGCGCGGGAGAGGACTCGAACCTCCACGTCCTTGCGGACACCAGCTCCTTAGGCTGGCCTGGCTACCAATTACAGCACCCGCGCAGAAAGAATACTATTTAACCTCCTTTTTCAATTTGGCGCGAATCTGTTTTTGAGATTTATCTCTGAGAAAATATAACTTAGCTCTCCTTACCCGAGCAGCTCTAACTAATTCTATCTTTTTTATTTTTGGAGAAAAAACCGGTAATATCCACTCCACACCTACCCCATCCATTATTCTTCTTATAGTAATAGTAGCGCCTGGTTCTTTACCATGCTTTCTTGCTATTACTAACCCTTCTATATGCTGTGTTTTTTCTTTATCCCCGTCTTTAATTCTCTGAGAAATCTTAATATACATTCCAGGTTTTATTTCTTCTGCTTTTATTTCAGTCATATTAATAAATTATGTTGATTATCATTACTCTAACACGGATAAATGGCTTTAGTCAATTTTAGGTTTTAATTGCCGCAGTATTTTCTTTAAATCCTCTGGTAAAGGCGCTTCTGTTTTAATCAGTTCTCCAGAAGGCAAAACAAAAGAAATTTCTTGGGCATGGAGAAACTGACGAGATATATTTATTAGGTTTCTGTCCTTCTTTTTATAACCATATAACTTATCTCCTACCACAGGGAAACCAATTGCTGCCAAATGTACTCTTATTTGATGCGTGCGACCAGTTTGAGGAAAAATCTCCAGAAGAGTATGCCCCTTATATGGCCTCAGAACCTTATATTTTGTTAAAGCAATTTTTCCTTTATCTTTCTTAATCACAACTTTTCTCTTTATTGGTGATTTTTTAGAACGTATTAGGGGCAGGTCTATTATTCCATCTTGTTTTTTAATCTCCCCTTTCACTAACGCAATGTATTTCTTTTTTATTTTTCTTGTTTTGAAAAGATTTTTAAAATAATTAAATGTAAAATTATTCTTAACAAGAATGAGCACTCCTGAGGTATCTTTATCCAGACGATGAACAATGCCAGGTCGTAAAGAATCCTCTCCCACTTTTTTAATTTGAGAATATTTTTTAATAAGCCAGCCGGCAATTGAAGGTTTGGAAATATCTCTCGCTGTTGGATGAACTATTATTCCTGCAGGTTTATCAATAATTAATAAATCTTTATTCTCATACAAAATTTTTGGTTCAGGAAAAATGGATTGAGGTTTTATTGAAGGCAGTTCTTTTGTTAAGGTTAGAAAATCAGAAATTTCAAACAAAATTTTTTCTCCGCCTTTTAAAATAAAACTCGGCTTAATTTTTGTTTTACCTTCTATCTTTATTTTTCCTTCTTTAACACTGTGAATAATCTTCTCACGGGAAACATCATTTATTTTTTTCTTTAAATATCTATCTAAACGAATAGGTTTAGAAAGTTCTTCAACTCTTATAATTTCCATTATAAATTTTCTTTATTTTTTGAAAAGTTTTTTCAGAGTCATGGTAAGCAATTAATTCTAAGCTTTTTTTTTCTAATTTTTTCCTCAAATTTTTGTTTTTAATAATTTCTATAATTGCTTTGGCATATTCTTCTGGGTTAAACGCTTCAACTAAAAATCCATTCTCCCTGTTTTTTATCAATTCTGGCAAAGCGCCTTTTTTAGCGGCAACAACAGGCAAACCAGAAGCCATTGCCTCCATTGTTGCCAAACTTTGAGCTTCGATTGGAGAAGGCATTACAAAAAGAGTGGCCAAGCGATAAAATTTCGCTAAATCTGAATCTTGGGATTCAATAGGTCCTAAAAAACACACGTTTTCTTTAAAGGAACAATCTTCATCCGCCATTTGGCGAATCAATTCTTCTTTTAAATCACCGCCTCCCAAAAAAAGAAAATTAACATCAACTTCTTTTAAAACCAATGGAATTGCTTTAATTAGAGTCTCTAAATTTTTATCTTTATCAATGCGTCCGCTATAAAGAACAATCGGTTTGGAAATAAAATCTTCAATCTTATATTTTTTTAAAAATTCTTCGGAAATCCGACTTTTTGCAAAAGCGTCAAGATCAACTCCATTTGAAATAATTTCTACTGGAATATTTATCTCCCATTTAATCGCCTGCTTTTTAATAAATTCACTTGGCGTAATTAAAGTTTTACAATAATTGTTAATAAAAGCCGCTAAAACTTTTGCCATTGTTTTTTCTGTTGTCTTTTGTAAAAATTTAGGCAATTTTAAATAAGTCAAAGGGAATTCTAAAGAACAGTGTTGCGTGGCAATAACTGGAATTTTTCTTTTTTTCGCTTCAAAAGCCAAAGACTGGGAAATAAAAAAAGGATCCTGAATATGAATAATATCAGGCTTAAAATCATCTAATATTTTTCTGATATGCAACGAAGCTAAATAACTGACTTTCAATTTTTTTCTTATGGGGTTTGAATGAGATTTAATCCGTATAATAGTATAATTATGAGAATCTGAATCAATTTGAAAATCCCCATTAGGTGAGGCAGTAATCATATAGACCTTATTCTTTTTATCCTGGCTAAAATAATCAGCTAATCTGTCAGTAGAAATTGTTACGCCGGAAATATGGGGTAAAAAAGTCTCTAAGGCATAAAATATCTTCATAGATTTAATTGGTGCGCCCTGTAGGGATTGAACCTACGACCTCATGCGTGTCGTGCATGCACTCTACCACTGAGCTAAGGGCGCATTGGTGCGCACGGCAGGGATCGAACCTGCGACCCTCGTCTTATAAGGGCGATGCTCTACCACTGAGCTACGTGCGCATCACTTTATCAATTTTTCAAATTCTTCTTTTTCTAAAGTCTCTTTTTCCATTAATTCTTTGGTAACTTTTTCCAGCTTATTTATATTTTTCTTTAGTAATACTTTTGTGTTATTGTAGCACTTTTTAAGAATATCAATTATTTCTTTATCAATTTTAGCTGCTGTTTCTTCTGAATATTCCCTTTCAGAAGAAATCTCTCTACCAAAAAACACCAATTCTTCTGATTTGCTAAAAGAAATTGGTCCTATTTTCTTACTCATTCCATATTTGGTTACTATACCTCTTGCTATATCTGTCGCTTCTTTTAAATCATTAGCAGCGCCCGTTGATATCTCCTTAAATTTAATCTCTTCAGCTACATATCCTCCTAAAAGCGCGCACAAATCATCTAAAAACTCTGAACGAGTTTTCATATATTTCTCTTCAGATGGCATTCGCATTGTATAACCAGCTGCTCTCCCACGAGTTATAATAGAAATTTTTCTAACTTGCGCTGTATCAGGAAGTAAAGCAGATATTAAGGCGTGGCCAGCTTCATGATAAGCAGTAATTTCTTTTTCCTTATTTGTTAAAACCCTACTCCTTCTTTCCGGACCTAGAATAACTTTTTCTATAGAATCTAATAGTTCTTTCTGGGTAATATTCTTTTGGTTTCTTTTGGCTGCTAAAATAGCGGCTTCGTTTGTTAAATTAGCTAAGTCAGCGCCAGAAAAACCTGGAGTCCGTTCTGCTATCTCTCTTAAATTAATTAATGGAGACAGACTTTTGCCTTGAACATGAATTTCTAATATCTTTTCCCTATCATTAATGCTAGGTAAATCTAAAATCACTCGTCTATCAAAACGCCCTGGCCGCAATAAAGCTGGGTCTAAAACATCTGGCCTGTTTGTCGCGGAAATCACTATAATCTTAGTATCCCTGTCAAAACCATCCATTTCAACTAAAATCTGATTCAATGTTTGTTCTCTTTCATCATGCCCGCCACCAATACCAGCGCCTCTTACTCTTCCAATAGCATCTATCTCATCAATAAATAAAATTGAAGGAGCCGCTTTTTTAGCTGTAGCAAAAGTATCCCTTACACGGCTAGCACCTACTCCAACAAACATTTCTACAAATTCTGATCCAGAAATATGAAAAAAAGGAACTTTTGCTTCTCCTGCTACTGCTCGAGCTAAAAGCGTCTTCCCAGATCCCGGAGGCCCCATTAAAAGAACTCCGCGAGGAATTTTAGCTCCTAAATCATGAAATTTCTTTGGAGTTTTTAAAAACTCAACAACTTCTTTTAATTCTTCTTTGGTTTCTTTTAAACCAGCTACGTCTTTAAAAGTAATTCTATCTTTGGAAGGAGAAAATAATTTAATATTAGAGCGGGAAAAAGAGAAAATCTGCATTGCTCCTTGATTAGCCCGACGAAGAGAATAAAACAATAAAAATCCTATTAAAAGAACCGGAATAAGTATTGGTAATATTACAGAAAAGAAAATAGCTGACGCACCATCACCTTCAATCTCTATATCTAAAGAAGATATTTCTTCTGGAGAAAAACCAAAGTTTTGGAGTGTTTCTGGAAAAGAAACATTTAATTCCCTCTCTGTAATTAAAATACTATCATCCTGAAGAAAGATATTAATGTGATTAGGATGAATTACAACTTTTGTTATGTCTTCTTCTCTTAGCGCCTGGATTGCTTCAGAAAAACTTACTTTTTTTGTCTCTAAAGATGTACTCTTAATCGCAGAAAAAATCGAAGAAAGAGCTAAAAAAAGAAGAAATACTATAATAAAAGATTTAGCTAATTTATTCATAGCAATACTATTTTATATTAAACTTAACTAAAAAGCAATTATGGGTAAATAGGTTCAGTTATACCCTGAAGGTGAGAAATTGCGCTATTAACTGATTCTAAAGATGAACTCATTAACAGATATCCCTCATAAAAAGCATAAGTGATGGCCGCTTCTTCTCCAGAATAAGTAAAGTAACGAATTTCTGCCCCAGCATTAGTAGTCTCTTTAAACTCATTTGTAGTTTTTTTAGGAATTTTAACAAGGAAAAAATCTTTTAAATCATCTAAAATTCCTAATCTTTTTTCCCAAGCTAAAAAAACAGATTTTACTTCTTCCTTACTTTCCTCTCCAATATCAATAATTAAACCAAGTGACGGATTAACTTCTCCATAATAAGCATAAACCAAATATTTACGAGCTAACATATAAGGTTTTAATCTTGTTGGTAATTGCGGAATAAAAGAAAGAACCACTTCTTCGTTTGTAAGGGCATCATTGTGCACTTTGGGAATAAGAATTTTGAAAGTTCCAGGAGCAGCCATTTCAGAAAGAGCTGAATCTTTTATAGCTTTAACAACATCTGAACTGCTAATCTCTATATTAAAAAGGGACTTTTGAAACGGACCACTGACTTGAGGATATGGCGAAGCAGTCAAAGTTGTGGTTGTTGTACTTACGGTTGTGGTTGTCGTAGTAGTGACAGCGGGCTTAGCTTCGAAAAACTTAGGCCAAAGATAAAAATATCCTAATGCTACTACTGCTACAATTAATACGCCTATAATAATAAAAGGCAACAATTTATTTTTCTGTGGAGGTTCTGCCTCAGTAGTTGAAAATTCAGATATTCCAACTGGCGTTTCTGGCGCAAAAGAAGGTTCTGATTCAGAAAAAGCCGGTTCTGGTTGTATACCAGGCTCTGGCTGTGCGCCTTCTATGTTAGGCTCTTGCTCCATAGAAGGAGCAGGAGTAGCAGAAGGAGGCGGAGGTGGTGGTGGTATGGGCGGCATTCCTGAAATTGCTCCTCCCTCAGATTTAATTTTTTCTAAATCTGACTGTGATGTTCTTATAAAAACATTTGATGGTGGGGGAGAAAACCTTTGTTCTGGAGTTACTCCAGAATCTTCATTAGAAACATTAGAAGGTAAAGAAAAATTTTCTGGCATATTTTTAAAAATTAAAATTTAAGATATTCTATTCATTTTATTATACCACAAAAATAAATGTCAAGAAAATCTTCCTTTATCATTTTTATCAGAAGCGTCTTTCAAAGAAAGAGAAATCTTGCCATTTGGTTCCACTTTTTTAATTTTTAACTTTAAAACATCACCTAAATGAACAACGTCTTCCACCTTAGCCACATGACGCGGGGCTAATTCTGAAATATGAAGAAGCCCTTCTTTGCGGCCACCTAAATTTATAATAGCCCCAAAATCCCTAATTTCTGACACTGTCCCTTGCACCAATTCCCCCGCTAAAAATTCTTTAGTTGCTTCTTTAATTTTAGAAATAGCTAATTGAGCTTTTTCCTCATCAGGAGATGTTATAAAAATAGTGCCATCATCATTAATATCAATAGTAGTACCGGTATCCTCAATAATCTTATTTATAATCTTACCGCCAGGACCAATAAGGCTGCCGATTTGCTCTTGTTTTATTTTAAGTGTAAATATTCTCGGAGCAAAAGGGGAAAGATTTTTTCTTGGTTCTGCAATAACTTGATTCATTTTTTCTAAAATGAAAAGCCTTGCTTCTTTGGCTTTATCTAAAGCCTCTCCCAAAATTTTTGATCCTACTCCATTCATTTTTACATCCATTTGTAAAGCATTGACTCCATTCTTGGTTCCGGCTACCTTAAAATCCATATCTCCATAATGATCTTCAGGACCCTGAATATCGGTTAAAATTTTATATCTGTTTTCTTTATCCATTATTAATCCCATAGCAATTCCAGCAACATGCTTTTTAATTGGAACTCCGCTGGCCATTAAAGCTAATGATGAAGCGCAAGTAGCTGCCATGGAAGTAGAGCCATTTGAAGATAAAACTTCTGAAACGACCCGAATTGTATAAGGAAATTCCTCTTGTGAAGGAATCATTGGTAAAATAGCCTTTTCACCTAAAGCACCATGTCCAATGTCTCTCCTGCCCGGACCTCTAAAAGGCGCTATCTCCCCTGATGAATAAGCTGGAAAATTATAATGATGCAAAAATCTTTTTTCTCCTGAAATTTCCATCCCCTGCAAAAGTAAAACATCTCCTGGAGCTCCTAAGGTAACAACTGACAAAACATGAGTTTTGCCTCTCATAAATAAAGCTGAACCATGCGGTCGTGGCAAAATATCAATAGCCACTTCCAAAGGTCTAATTTCATCTAATTTTCGCGAATCAGGTCTTTTATCTTTTTCTAAAATATTTTTATGCACAACTTCATTAATCTCCTCCTCTAAAACAGATTCAGCATCAGATAAACTCTCTTCTGAATAATCTTTACTACGAAGATAGTTCATTAATTCTTCTTTTAAAAAAAATAGTTTATTTTCTCTTTCGGTTTTATCTGCGACATAAAGAGCAGATTCTAATTTGCCTTTTAAAAAGTTCCTTACTTCTTCTTTAATATCTTTATCATATTCCTTCAAAACAATCTCCGTTTTAGGAGAACCTATCTCGGCAATAATACTGCTTAATCTTTTATTAAGTTCTGCTATTTCCTTTTGAGCTATTTTCATAGTTTCATTAATGATATTTTCAGAAACTTCCTTAGCTTCTGCTTCTAACATATTTATGACATTATCAGGACCTGAAATCACCATATTTAATAGAGACTCTTCTCTTTGTTTGTAAGTAGAATTAATTATAAATCCAGTTTTTTCTGACCAACTAATCCTTAATGCTGCTACTGGTCCTTGCCATGGAATATTAGAAGTGCCTAAAGCTAACGAAGCGGCAATAATTCCTAAGATATCGGGATCATTCTCTTCATCAATAGATAAGCAAGTAATTACTAATTGGACATCTCTTCTCATATTAGCTGGAAAAAGAGGCCTGATGGTTCTATCTATAAGGCGACTGGTCAAAATTGCGCTGTCTGATGGTCGAGATTCTCTTCTAAGAAAACGACTGCCGTAAATTTTACCAGCAGCATAGTATTTTTCTTCGTAATTTACTAAAAGAGGAAAATAATCTAAATCCATTCTATCTTCCTTGCCCATAACCGCAGAAGCCAATACCACAGTGTCTCCCATTCTTATAATTACTGAGCCATTAGACTGTTCAACAAGATTAGAAAATTCTACACCTATAATTTTATCTCCGATTTTTAATTGATATTCTTTTTTTTCCATTAGTATTATTTCAATTCTATTTTATTTGTTTTATTTGTTTTATCTTTTCAACCTTATTTTAATAATATTAGGTAATTTTTTTACAAAGCCCTGCTTTTTAGATTTAAAAAGAAAATAGTCTGGGCGAGAATCTAAATCTGTAGACCCATCAACCAATTCTTTTAAATGAAAAGAGGAAGTTTTTCCAAAACCCATAAGTTCTACATGTTTTCCTAATGCTTTTAAATATTCTACTAAAGGAATAAAGTCTCCGTCACCACTCACTAAAACTATCACATCAATATTGACACATAACCTGATGGCATCAACTGCCAACCCTACATCCCAATCTCCCTTTTTTGTTCCGTCAGGATAAACTTGCAAATCCTTTAATCGAACTTCAATCCCAGCTTTTTCTAAAGCGTCAAAAAAAGAAGCCTCACCAGGCTCATCAGCTTTAGTAGCATATGCAATTGCTCTAATTAACTGACGACCGGCTGTCGCTTCTAAAAGAAGATTTTTAAAATTTACTCTGGCACCGTAAAGATTTTTTGCAGAATGATAAAGATTTTGAACATCTATCAAAACTGCTACGCGCTGGTTTTTGTGTCTTATAAGCATAAATTAAAATTATAATAACCTTTCGCTTCGCTCAAGAACATTGAAATTGAAATATATATTAAAATTAAAATAAAAGTATTTCAATTATAGACCGAGCTTCTTCATCGTTTTATTATAGCGACGAAGCGATACTTTTTTTAAATAAGAAAGAAGCCTTCTTCTGTCAGAAACCATGCCCAAAAGACCCCTCCTTGAATGGTAGTCTTTTGGATGTTTTTTTAAATGCTTGCTTAATAATTTTATTTCTTTTGTTAATAAAGCAATCTGCACTTCAGGCGATCCAGTATCTTTCTTATGAGTAGCAAATTCCTCAATAACTTTTTCTTTTTGTTTAGTAGTAAGCATATCTTAATATCTTTATATTATCACAATTTATTTACTAAAGCAACATTTAAAATCAGAAAAGTCCCTTTACGGGACTTTTTAAACTTGGCGGAGGGTGTGGGATTCGAACCCACGGGCCGCTTTTAAACGGCCACAGGTTAGCAACCTGCTGCTTTGGACCACTCAGCCAACCCTCCTTTGGATTTACTGCAATAATTATTGTAATAAGTTTATCTAAAAAATAATAAAAAAGCAACTAAATGTTTACTATTGACAAAAGATTTCAGTATGCTAAAATTCAAAAAGTCTCCCAAAAGGGAGTTTTTTAATACAAATAAAATATTATGGATATTCTTAATAAAGCTGCGAAGTCCGGAATTCTTGTCATGGTCTTGAGTATAAGCTTTTTTAGCCCCTTGGCAGGGTTAATAGTAGAAGGCTCTCCATCTACTATTATTAATGGCTCTGAACAAGAAATTCTCAGTACTGACGAGGAGTTTTATCATAATTCAAATGATACCTTCTTTACCTCAGTAAATTCTCTTCAGCCCTCAATTGAAACAAGAAAAATTACTGTAACAGCTTATTCTTCTACACCTGACCAGACTGATGACTCTCCATTTATTACTGCTTCTGGAGCCTGGGTTTATGATGGGGTTATTGCTTCCAATTTCCTGTCATTTGGAACAAAGGTAAGATTTCCTGAACTATTTAGAGACAAGGTCTTTACTGTTGACGATAAAATGCATGAGCGTTTCACTGATACAAGGGTGGATATCTGGTTTTCTGACAGAGAATCAGCTCAAGAGTTTGGAGTCAAAGAAACAATAATGGAGATATTGGAATAAAAAGTAACTAAAACATCCCGTGGAAAACGGGATGTTTTTTAGTGCCCAGGGTGGGATTCGAACCCACAAACTCTTAAGAGTCAAGGATTTTAAGTCCTCTGCGTAAACCGTTCCGCCACCTGGGCAATTAATTTGCCAATCGGCAAATCTTGAGGCCATGGTGGGATTTGCACCCACGAATAACGGTTTTGCAGACCGTCGTGTTAGCTACTTCACCACATGGCCATAAATCTATCTTATTAAATTTTTCTGAAAAATACAAGCAAATCTCCTTTCTCTGCCTTCTCTGGACAGTTAATTATCAAACCACATTCTTGCCCAGTTTTTACTTCTGGTATATCTATTTTATTTTTTTGCAAATTCAAAACTTTACCTTGACTAATTATTTCTTCTCCTCGCAATAAACGAAAACGGATTTTATTTTGAACTTTACCCTCAATAATTCTTCCTCCTATCAATCGATTTCCTTTTATAGGATTAAAAATAGCCAAAACTTCTAATTTACCTACTATTTCCTCTGTAGGTTTTTTTATATACTTATTTTCTACCAATTCTTTGATTTTGTCTTCAATTTCATAAATAACATCCCCTTCAATTAATAATAAATTTTTATTAGTCAAAAGAATATTATTTATCTCCGGCTTTTTTCTGACTCGAAAGCCTACAATTAAAGTTTTTCCTGAAGGCGTAATTTTAAAATCACTTTCAGAAATATCACCTGTTTCATTTTTTAAGAGCAAAAAGACCCAACCGTTTTTTTCTCCTAATTGCATTATAACTTGTTCTAATGCTTCACCTGAACCAGATGTATCACTTTTTATAATAAGAGGGATTTTAATTTTTGAATCTTTATCTCCTAATTCTTTAGCAACTATTCTTAGCCCTTCGACTTTGCCCATGGCAAGCTTTTCGGCTTTACTCAGGGCAGGTTCATTCCCAGCGAAAAACTTTGCTCCAACTGGCACTGGTTTTTCAAAACCAAGCACTTTTACTGGTGAAGAAAAAGTCGCCTTAGAGATAGGTTCCCCTTGAAAATTTTCCAAAATTTTTACTTTTCCTCCTATCTGATCTGCTTCTATATTGTCCTTAAGATGAAGGGTACCATCAGTAATAATTAAACTAGTTGTATTTCCTCTAAAACGGTCTAAATTGGATTCAATTACTATTCCCGCTGCTGGATTATTTGGATTAGCTTTTAATTCCTGCATCTCTGATAAAAGAAGGATAAGCTCTAAAAATTCATCAATGCCTTGCCCTGTTTTTGAAGAAACACCAATAAAAGGAACGTCGCCGCCCCGACCTTCCAATAACACGCCTGCTTCAGATAATTCATTCTTTACCTTTTCCAAATTAGCTCCTTCTTTATCAATTTTGGTAATTGCCACAATAAAAGGAATTTCTGCCTCTGTTATATCTTTCAATGATTCTTTTGTTTGTGGCTTTACCCCTTCATCAGCAGCAACTACTAAAATAGCAACATCAGCAACATTTGCTCCGCGAGAACGGATTTTAGAAAATGCTTCATGCCCAGGAGTATCAATAAAAGTGATTTTTTTACCTTCTACTTCTATTTCATATGCGCCAATATGTTGAGTAATTCCACCTGATTCTTTTTCAGCTATTTTTGTTTTTCTAATATAATCCAAAAGGCTTGTTTTGCCATGATCTACATGACCCAAAACCACGATAATCGGAGGACGCGAAACTAAACCTAATTGTTTGTTTTTATCTTTCATATTAATAAATATGGCGGAGGGGACAGGACTCGAACCTGCAAGCCCTTACGGGCACCAGTTTTCAAGACTGGCGCATTACCATTCT
>Ga0307378_10000320_pt1 | contig 88069 bp, 75 predicted proteins | sample UN1MG_FD_202238 | JGI IMG/M metagenome (GOLD analysis project Ga0307378, IMG submission 202238) | Soil microbial communities from Risofladan, Vaasa, Finland - UN-1 | ecosystem: Environmental > Terrestrial > Soil > Coastal area > Acid sulfate soil | place: Finland: Risofladan, Vaasa | collected... | reverse complement strand
TTTGGCCTCCTCCTTGGCGTCGTCACCGAGCAGGTTGAGGCAAGTGAAGAGGACTCGAGGGTCATTACTCTGTCCTAGCAGAGCTTTGGCGTCCTCCTTGGCGTCCTTCCCCAGTATGGTGAGGCAGCGGCAGAGCACGTCAGGGGGGATGCGCGGTGCGGCTACCCATTCGTGCGCCAACTCCCTTGCCCGAGCAGTAGGCAGACACCCTAGCAGTCCGTTGAGAATCGCGCGGCTCCTTGCGCCGGAGCCGTACAACCTCTCCCCAAAGAGAGCCAGATCCTCGCGCTGATAGTGGCGCTGCAAATACGACCAAGCGGGCCTCCAAAGGTGCTCGTTCAGGGGCGCCACGGCAGCGGCGGCGCACAGCAGTTCCTCTCTCTCTTCCTCGTGGAGGACCATGGCTTCGTCGACGAGTAGAGTAAGATAGTAGTGATGACCGTTGCCTCCGGCCAAGAGCCTGCGGATGTGGCGGACGACATCGTCACCGCCGAGCAGGTCGGGGCGATGCCGGGCGAAGGCGCCCACAGCAGAAGAGCTTGAAAAGCGACTGCCCTGCTCCGCAATCAACTCGACGGTCGCCATGCGCCAGGGGTCATCTCCTGTGACGCGGGGTCCTAGGAGGCCACGCTGCCCTGCTGAAACCAGACCGTCAGCCAGCTCTCGATGGTGAAACGCGACCGTGTCATAGTCGCTATTCCACGATACGAGTGCCTCAGCCACTGACCATCGGGGATTGCCATCGATCGGTTGTAGCAAGGTGGACACTGCCCCGGTCGGCTGGTGATGGTCCGCGATCGCGAGCAACGTCTGACGAGAGATGTCACGTCCGAGTTGCCTGATCGCGGCAGCGTCGATTATGGCCTCGGCAAGCCCCGGTAGCACGGAGCGTATTCTGCTTATGTCGTCGGCGAGGACTTGTAGAAACGCCGTCTCCACCTCTCTGAGGTGGCGAAGTGTGCCACGTCGCGCAAGAACCAGCAGCAGGCGCAGAAGCCTCTCGCGCTTCAAGGGCTGCCCAGCAAGCCTCCTCGCTTCGGCCGCCCACTCGGGCACCATTTCGCCGATTTTCCCAAGGATGTCTGCACGGTCACCGGCGTCGTCAGGTATGTACAAGCCTTCGCCCGGCCGCAACACTCCCCGGAACAGAGGCGGCAGGCTCCGCCCCGCGACCACCAAGACAAGATGTCGCTTCCTGGCCAACTCGCTTTGAAGTCGGCGGATGTAGCGTTCTTCAAGATAGTCGATCTCGTCAATCAGAAGGAATTGGGGGCCCTCTCCCACATCGGCGAGCCTGGAGAGACCGAAGCGAAGGAGCCGCTCGGGTTCCTCGACCCACCAGACTCGGTGCCCTTGCTCCGCAAGGTCCACCCCAAGGCGGCGCAGTGCCACCGACTTACCCGATAGGCCTGGACCGACTATGGCAGCCGCAGGACAATTGGCTGGACTGTCTGCTGCCCTGAGAGTCGTGTCCACAAGATGCTTGTGAAAGGCCCTCGGACTGTCCCATCTGCGATAAATGCCAAGCCAAGCGGCCTCGGGTCTGAAAGCGTAGAATCTCTCCGGGCTGACGCGGCGGTCCTCTGGGTTCTCTCCCCGCGCGGCAGCTTCCTCCATGGCTCTGGCCTCTCGGCCGATCTCACGCTGCAGCAGCCGTTGGTCGACAGGGTAGGCCCCGTCGGCAACGAACTCCTTGAACCAATCAAGGTCGTCGAGAACCCTGGCAAGGCGAGCCAGTCCATCTTCCTCTTGCTCCAGCCGGCGTATCGCGGCGATCGCCCTTTCGCTCTGCGACACCGTGGCCGCGGGAAGCACCGAAAGGTCCACCGATAGGCGAAACAAGAGCTCTTCGAACTGGCCCGCTTCCAACCCCTTTAGGCGGCCTAGTAGCTCCTGCCTACCTCTCATCATACCCGACCTCTCAGATGGGGTGCGACCCCATGTACAGTGTCGAGTAGTCTGTGCAGCCCACCTCCCTCCTGTTGCGCAGCATACTCAATCAGCGCGATTGCCCTCACAACTTGCGGGGCCTGCGCTGGCAGATAGGCCGTGGGCATCGCGTACACGAAAACCACCTCATCAAACTGAGCTGGCATCAGACGCTTGAGAAGCTGCAACGCCATGAGGCGCGGCGCCACATCGGGTCGAGCACCAGTTGGGATGCCAACCCTCTCAGCGCGTTCGATTTCGGCTGCCTTTCCTTGCACAGCTTGGGTCAACCGCTCGAAGCCCTCATCATACTCAGCTTCGGATATCCTGACGTGATGAAGGTGCTGTAGGAATGGTGGTATGGGGCAATCGCGGTACAGCACCGGAATGAGGTGTCTCATCCGAGGGCGTGATTCCTCCATAGCAGCCTTCTCGTCTTCTATTTGCATGGCAAGCCACGCCTGCCGTTCCCATTCCACCCACCGGGAGCTAGCGCTGTCCGGAGAAAGCACAAGGATGAGCAGATTCGCCCAAGACAGTCCCTGCTCTATCCTCTCAGGTATGCCGTCTCCCGGCTGGATCTCCCAGCGGTCCACCCAGACTTCGATACCTGCTCTGGCCTGCAAGTCTCCAGCAAGGCGCAGGGCAAACTCGTTGTCCTTGCTGCTGTGGCTGATGAATGCGTTCACTGGTGAAGTCTTCCCACTTTCTGGTCCTCGTCTAGGCCACTCTGTCCCAGCGACGTGCTCCTCGGCCGCCGCCTGGCGGCCAGTAGGCGCGCCATGGCAGTTGGATTGTACACTAGGACGGCCGCTTCGGCAAGAGTTACTGCAGGTATGCGAGTAGCAGTAGGACCAAACCCGTGAGGGCCAGCATGGCCACCGCGTAACAGGTCTGAGGAATGCCCAGGATGGGAATGAGCAAAACGCTGCTCAGGAAGGCCCCAAAACATGCACCCGTGAGGTCAGCGCCGTAGATTAACCCGGCAACCCTGCTAGTTGCGCCCTTGGTCAGATACGCGGCCAGGGGGAACTCCATGCCTCCCAGCACTCCGGCCAGAAACGCCAGGAGGGGGAACAAGAAGTCTGGAAGAGGCCAGGCCTCTGCGGCCACCATGATAGGCGAGAGCGAGAGGGCGTAGACCAGGATGGCCGCCTGCAGCAACATGAACAGGGAGCGATGCCTCAAGCTTGACCGCTCGAAGCGCTTACTCAGCAGCACGTTCATGGCTGAGCCTCCAGACGCCGCGCCTGCCATGAAGGCGGCGGTGATCAGCGCCACCTCCTGATAAACGTACCCTCTCAGAGCTTGGAAGGCCAGAAGGATGATGACCTCCACTGCCATCCCGGAGAAGCCCGTGAGGGCGACAACGGCAGGCACGGAAGCGCCGCGAAAGCGCCACACGATGACCAGGAGTATCAGCAGCGGGATCGCGAGCCACCACAAGCTCAGCAGGGATGCGGCATAGAACAGGCCTCTGAGATTGGTGTAGAACTTGGTGAGCCAGAGCACCATATCGTAGAAGTAGCAGATGGGCCGCAAGTCGCTATTCAACCTGATAGGCTCGATGTCGGCCAGACTGGAGGTTGTCAAGGCGAACCGGTCTGTCGTGAACAAGTACTGAAGGTACGCGGCGTTGACCCAGCGGGTGGTGACCCCTCGCTGTGCTAGGCGCTGGGCAAGCAAGTCGTGGTTCGTGGACAAGGGCTCTTGCGAAGACAGGAAGAAGTTGTGGTCACCAGGCAGAACCAATACGGAGCGAAACACGGAAAGGAGGGTGTGATAGACGCTCCCGTTGCGGTGGCCTAGTTCGGGGCTGATGTAGTTCTCCGCTGACGGCAGGCTCAGGGAGAATATGCCCCCCTCAGAAAGAACGCCTTTCACCTCTTGGAAGAACTCCTCCGTGTAGAAGCGGTTTAGCTGGCCGGTGGAGGGCTCGGGGAGGTCGAGGATGACCAGGTCGAATCGCTGATCAGTCCTGGCAACGTATAGACGACCGTCCAGGTAGTTGATGGATACTCTGGGGTCTTCGAACACGGCACCGTCCTCAGGGGGAAGGTGCATCTCTGCGGCACGTATCAGCAGGGGATCCAGCTCAACATACTCCACGTGGCGGACAGGGTGTTTGAGTATCTCGCGCAGTGTCCCGCTGGCGCCCCCACCGATGAGCAGTACATTCCTGGGCTGAGGGTGCTGGAGCAGAGGCAGGTGGGCGACCTCCTCGGGGAAAGTGCCCTGCGTCTCGAACATCAGCAGGCCGTTCTGGAAGAACGCTCGTTGGCTGTCCCTGCCGATGACTGTGATCCGGCCGTAGATGGAGTCCTCGATGAACAGCGCCTCGCTCCATAACCAGCTCAGGGTCCGTTGATCCAGGCGGGCTCCCAGGGGCAGGGACACGCAGGCCAGGAAGAGAGCCGCTGTGAGACACGCTGCTCGCCAGGGGGCAAGACGCTGCTCAGGGCTCTTGGCGTCAGTCATGGGTTCGAAGATCCAGAATCCGGCCGCAAGATTGAGGGCGCCGAGGCCGAGGGCCATCTGGAAGGGGGTCAACAGGCGGACCAGGAGGAGGGAGAACACGATGCCGCCGACCGCCCCGCCGAAACCTTCCAGCACGTACGCTTGACCGACTGTGCGACCTGTCCGGCGAAGAAGGTGAGCACCAAGGGTGAACTGGAGGCCCAAGAGGAGACACACGGGGGCGAGGATGATGAAGGTGGCCCAGACCATGGGGCCGAAGCCCACCATCAGCCCGGGTGTGACGCCCAGGATGTTTCTGAGGTCTCTGACCAGAGCTATCTCAGCGGGCAGAAGCAGAGCTATGAGCCCCAGGCTGAGGAGGTAGCTTCGTCTCCCCAGGTCGAATCGGGGGGTGAGATATCCAGCCAGCCAGGAACCGACAGCCACCCAAAGGAGCCAGGTGGCCAGGATGAGGCCCAGGGAGAGCTCGTTTCCATAGAAGACTGAGACGAACTCCCTGATCAGCACCACCTGTCCGATGACCGAGGTGAAGCCGATGGTGGCCAGGACAAGTCTCATGGTCCGCCTAGTGTGCTTCGCCGAAGACGATGGCGGTGAAGGTGTAGAGAGCTGTGCCACCGCTGCGCCACGCGTCCTCCGGCAGGCCTGCTTTGCGGCAGACAGCGTCGAGGAACTCGTCCCGGCTCCAGCCCTCCTCGGTCGCCACCTGGGGCAGCAAGAGCCCACGCCGGCCTTCCGCCACGATGAACAGGCCGTGCGTGCCCACCTCTATCTCTTGGACGTCGGTGATCCGTCGGAGAGGTGACAGGACGGAGATCTCGATACTGACCTCGTCGAGTTCTTCAGTGGTCAGCGGCGGGAAGCGCGGGTCTTGCATGGCCGCACTGACGGCTGCTTGCTGTATCGTGATGTATAGAGGTTCCTGGGCCAAGATGTGACCGATGCAGCCCCTCAGTTCTCCCGCCATCTCCAGGGTGACGAAGGCGCCGCTCTTCCTCGTCAGGCTGGGCTCAGTCACGTCGAGCTGGGGCAGAGTGCCGTCGCTCAGGTGCCGGGCAATGGACTCCCTGGCTATCGTGAGCAGCTTCGATTTCTCGTCGGCGCTGAGGTCGGGGGGCTCGTAGCGCCAGAGCATCAATGACCCATAGCCGACGACCCTTGACCTGTCGCCTGTCACATAGGGACTGTCAGCGGAGTTGGCATACTGTAGGATGGTCACCTGGTTCGCCCCTAGCTGAGCGGCTGCTTTCATCACTACCAGCACTGGTCCCTGGCCGCAAAGGCAGGTGCCCAGGTCGGCCACGCCACTGGCCATACTATCTCGCATCGTAGTCAAGACGGCCTGGGGATCCCTGGTTTCCATGGCTGCCAGCGTCGCGGTGTCCACCCGGACCGCGTCTTCGTAGGCAGGGTAGTGGGACATATCGGAACTGGCGATAAGCAAGGCCCTCTTGCCGGCCAATACCTCTGCCAGGGCCCTGGACAGGACCTCGACATTCTCCTCCGTGGGCTGGCCGATGATGATCGGCACGATCTTCAGGTTGTCTTGCACGCGCTGGAGGAAAGGTATTTCCACCTCGATGGAGTGCTCTTGAGCGTGTACCTCGGGATCGAAGACGATGTGTTCGTCAGACTCAATGAGCGCCTGAGCGACTTCCTCGTCGATGGGTACCAGGCCCAGTGGGGTCTCGAAAGCGCCTTGGGCGTACACCGAGATGTCTTCGAAGGTGGGGTCTTGGTGGTTCGGGCCGATGATCACAATGGTATCGTAGTTCACACCTTCCAGCTGCTTGAAGCCGTACGCCGCCACCCATCCCGAATAGACGTAGCCAGCGTGGGGCACGACGAGGCCAATCGGCTCTCCGTCGAGGCCGTGAATCGGCTGAAGGAAGGCGTCCACCATGGTTTCGAGTTCTCCAGGGTCATCAGGATAGAAGGCGCCGGCCACCACGGGTTTACGCACCAAGCGCGGTTCCAATGTTGGCATCAGGGAAGAAGACGCGGGCGTGTCTGCTGGTGAGGGGCTCTGTGCGGGCGGTAGGACTTCGGTACACCCCACCGCTGTCGCACCTAGTACCGCGGTTAACGTCAGGATCTCGACGATGTTGGATACTCTCACGTTGCCCTCCGTGCTATTCCCACACACCCGGTACGGGATTACCGCAGTACTGGCACTTACCCTTTTCCAGGTGATACTCGAGCACGGCGAATCCCTGTCGCACGATGATAGCTTGGCCACATCGTGCACAGTAGGTGTGGTCAGCGGCGTGTCCCGGCACATTCCCCAGGTAGACGTAGTTTATGCCCTCTTCCATGGCAACCTCTCGTGCCGTCTCCAGTGTTTCCACGGGCGTGGGCGGCAGGTTCAGCAACTTGTATAGAGGCTGGAAGCGACTGAAGTGAACGGGCACGTCGGTCCCCACGTTGTCCACCACCCAGCGTGCCAACTCTCTCAACTCATCTGGATCGTCGTTCAAGGTGGGTACCACCAGGTTCACGATCTCCAGGTGGACCCCTTGTTCGTGGATCAGCTTGATTGTATCGAGCACCGGTTGCAGAGTGCCGCCGCAGACCTTCTCGTAGAACTCTTCGTTAAAGCCCTTGAGGTCGATCTTGATCGCGTCCAAATGGTGGCACAGTTCGCGCAGTGGGGACGGATTGGTGTAGCCTGCTGAGATGACGACGCTGCGAAGCGCGCTCTCATGGGCTTTCCGGGCTGAGTCCAGCATGTACTCGAAGAATACCGTGGGTTCGGTGTAGGTATAGGCTACGGAGCGGCTGCCGCTGCGCAGGGCGGCCTCCACCACCGACTCGGGCGGAAGGTCGAGGTGCTCCACTTCCTCCGGCCGGGCCTGAGAGATCTCCCAGTTCTGGCAGTACTGGCAGTGCAGATTGCACCCGGCGGTGGCGATGGAGAAAGCCAGCGTGCCGGGAAGGAAGTGGAAGAAGGGTTTCTTCTCGATGGGGTCCACATTGGCTGCGCAGGCGTTGCCGTAGACCATGGTGTACAGCCTTCCGCCCCGATTCTCCCGGACTCTGCAGTCGCCTCTGTTGCCCTCGGAGATGATGCAGCCCCTGGGGCAGAGTTCGCATTTGACATAATTGCCTGAGTGCGGGTTATGACAGTAGAGAACGTGCGATGGCTCGACGGTGCCGTGACACGACTGGCAACTCAGAGAATAGTCGATGGCCCTGTAGTAGCTCGCTTCACGGGCGTAGGGCGACGACGGCGGTGAGGCTCTGCCTGGTTGGCCTGGCTCGCTGCGGGAGGCGCAGGAGAGCTGGCTCGCCAGAGCGCCGCCGGCGCAGGCGGAAAGACCAAGCCCGGCTAGCCCTCTCAGGAACTGTCGTCTGGTGAACTCGGTCATCGCCCGTGTCCTTTGACCCATCTGCTCAGTAGAGGTGCAGGCTGCTCAGCCCCACGCGACGAGCCAGCCAGCCCGTTCCCAGGAAGGTGAAGAGCACCAAGGCGAAACCCAGGATGGTGAGGGCAGCGATGGGCTTGCCCCGCCAGCCTCTGACAGCTCGCAGGTGCAGAACGATGGTGTAGACCAACCAGGTTGCCAGGGTCCAGGTTTCCTTGATGTCCCAGCTCCAGTACCTACCCCAGGCTAGCTGCGCCCAGATGGCTCCCGTGATCAAGACCAGGCTCATCCAGGGGTAGCCGAGGGTCAGCGCCCGATAGTTGAACTCGTCTATGGCGGCAGGCGTGGGGAGGCTGGCCAGTGCCCATGTCTTCAAATCCCGCGCCAGGTACAGGACGCTGAGGCCACAGGCAACGGCGAAAGCTCCGTAGGCCAGAGCTCCCGTTGCCACGTGCAGCTGCATCCAGACGGTGCGCAGCGCCGGCAGCAAAGGTCGCGCCTCTCGCGCCCAGGCGGGCACGAGGAACAGCGGATACGAGCCCACGAGGAGCGCCATGCCCATGCCGAAGGCTCCGGTGGCTCTGGAGTGCATCGTGCGCTCCAGTATCAGGTAGGCGGCCAGGACACTCCACAGGAGGGCCAGGGAGAACTCATAGCCATTGCTTAGTGGCCAGTGGCCAGATTCCAGCGCACGCAGAACCAGGCCTAGGGTGATGGCAGACAATGCACAGGCGGCCAGCAGCGTGCCCAGACGCCCCAGTGATTCCCTGCCTCTGGCCAGGAAGGTGGCATAGGCTGCAGTGGCCGCGGCCACCAGCAGCCAACTCACCGAGACGAGGGTGTAAGAATGGAAAATCATCGTACCTTGCTCTGGAGTTCTGCCACGAGTGTGACGAAGTGCTGCTCGCATGCCAATCTGTTCTGGTCCGCTGATCCTGCCAGGAGCAGCTCGCTGTCGGTCAGCTTGACCCATACCCTGCTGGGGTTGAAGTAGAAGGCGACCACCAGTCCGGCGACGCCGAGCAGGCTTGCCACGATCACCGGCTGGAACCCTGGGTCGCTGGCCACCCGAAGGACGCTGTGATAATCGTCACGGAATTGCAGGCTGACCCCCGAGAGCACCACCGTCTCTCCGGAGCTCACACTGGTGCTGATCGAAGGCCCCGTATCACCCATGGGCACAGCCTCTAAGGAGACCAGGGGCGCATCGGCAGAGCTGTGGGGCGCGAATGGTTCGACAAGGGTCAGGTATAGGGTCGTTTCCAGCGAGGGGATGTAGAGGCTCTGTTCTTGATCCATTGAGGCGAAGTTGACGGCGAGTTCCCCCGCCGAGATCTGTCCGTTGGTGGCATCTTCCATGGGAAGCGGCTGACCATCAGTGTCCCAGCCCCGCACGAGGACTGACGGACCCGATGCGGAAAGGTGGAAGGCTACTCCCTCATAGACCAGTGGATCGTTGACCCTGATTGTCTTCCTGACTGCTTCCGATCCCTGCCTCAACACGACCAGGTGGCTGAGGTACTCCTTCACTGTTCCGTCGGGGTATCTCTCTATCTCGAAGCCATCGTGGCGTACCTGAAAGTCATGGCCGCGACCGACGTCATAGATCTGGCCGGGGCCCAGGGCCACGGCGGGCTCGCTCCACGCAGAATGTACGCTCCACATGGCGCCCACAGCCAAGAGCACCAAGGCGACGTGCGTGATGATGCTCCCTATCCCGGACCAGCGGTTCCTGTGTCCCGCAATGTAGGTCGCCCCGTCTCGTTCTTCGCTGGTGATGCGATAGCGGTGCCGGGAGAGGATGGCTTCTGTCCCTTGCCTGGCTTGGTCTCTGGAGGCAACCTCTGTGGAGTGATGGCAGGCTGTTCTCGTGTAGAAGCTATTGGGCCTGACAGGCTTGGGTCTGGCCGTGATAGAACGCCAGACAGGGCGTACCCTATCCAGCGTGCAAACAATCCCGTTGGTGAGTAGGGCAGCCAGGACAAGCAGCAGGACTGGAGAACTGTAGATGGTGAAGAGCCCCAGGCTGCGAAAGACCTGGACCAGCCCCCCGTATCGGGCTTCCAGGCCGAGCAGCCATTGCCCGTATGCTTCTTCATCAGCCTGGACCTCGGCAGTCAGTTGAGGGAAGACGGTTCCCAGGAGAACGAGCACGGTGAGTGCGGCGAGAAGTACGGTCGTGGTCTTGATGGAGCAAGCAGTCCGCCATGCTCGGAGAACCAGGCGTGTCCAGAGAGTCCCAGGCGCATGTGTGGTGGGCAACTGTCTCTCACTCCGGGTGCGTGCTTCGATGGCCAGGCAGCGATGAGCACCTATCCCCTCGCATTATAGCTCAGCACCCAGCACCAGTCCAGAGTACAGGTAGGGCACCTACGCTGGTGCAAGCCCGCGCACTCTGCCACGGCCGTTGACAGGGCTTGTGCAGTTGTCAGAGGTTGCGAGAAGGGTGAAAGGCGTACCCGGAGAGGCCTATTGAGTTGTGTCGAAGAAGTCACCCCCCGGCTACCAGTATGCTGGGCGAGTGTAACTTCGATGATACGCTGGGCCAGGCACCAGGCTGGGGATCAGCGTTTGAACGGGCCTCGTGGGAGATGCTATAATGGTCGAAGGCCAAAAGAGTGGGAGGCGGGATGCCATCTTCTGGACTGGTCAAGGTCATTCTCGACTATGACGGCACTTTGACTGCGGAGGAAGAGCAGGTCGGGGAGCTGGCGGAGAAGTCTCTCACTACTCTGTCACGGGAGATCTTGAAGGTGCCGTTGTCCCAGTTGAGGGTGGATTATGCTCGCGCCCGGGCCATGATCCTAGGCGAGCCACACAAGTATTGGTGGGAGGTCAACGGGGGGATAGCTTCCTACGGCGATGAGGGGGCTTTCATCACCAACACCACCACCATCCAGACTATGCTGCGGCTGAATCGCTGCTACACTGAGGCGGTAGGCAGATACTTCCCGCAGGTCGAGTACGATCCTATCGTGGATTGCAGCAACTATCTCTTCCACAAACACACCTTCGAGCTGCCGCCTCGCTTTCGCCCGGCCGCGGAGGCCGTACTGGGAGAACTCGTGGACCAGTCCGACCTGGAGCCGATGGTACTGAGCAGTTCGAAAGGAGACAAGGTCACGAAGAACCTCGAGACCATAGGCTTTGGGGAGATGAGGGTGCTGGGGGACACGAGACAGTACGGGATCGATCCCTCTTGGAGGAAGCAGTTCGTTCATCCAGAACAGGGGACAGGCCAGATCTTTCAGGTGGATGAGCTCCACACCATAGACCTTCGGCGGCCTGCCTACTACGAGAAACTGACGAGGGAGATGGAGGGCGCAAGAAGGCTCCTGGTGGTTGCGGATACATGGTCCATGCCCGGCGCCATGCCCATGATGATGGGCATCCCTTTCCTGCTGCTCAAGACTCCGTACACCCCTGCATGGTGCGAAGAGTACGTCAGGGATCATCCATACGGGGAGGTGTTGGCCAGCCTGGCACTGCTACCTGAGATGGTGCGCACTCTGGCCTGAGGCTCTCAGTCGGTCCGGGTCTCAAGGAGACGGCCCTTCTGAGCGAATTGTCTGTCGAACAGGGACCTCAAGGTCCGGAGAGTGTCGGCGTCCTCAGGCCCCTTGTCTTCTCGGAGCCTGGTGATCCGGGCAAAGCGCAAGGCCAGGCCCGACTGGTACTGGGGACTGGCCTGGATCTCGTTGAACAGGACTTCCACCACCACCCTGGGCTCTACGAAGACCGTACCCCTCTCACGATGCATTTCCAGGGCCAGGAGTCTATCGGTCATCTTCTGGAACTCCGCGTCGGTCAGCCCTTTGAAGGTCTTGCCCACTTCGAGGAACGTATGCCTCTCCTCGTCCCTGACGGCCAGGTGGTAGTTGCTCAGCCATCCGTGACGGCGACCATAACCCCAGTCCGCGGCCACGATCACCAGGTCTAGAGACAGGGTGTGCTTGACTTTGAACCAGGACTTCCCTCTCACTCCGGGCCTGTACGGGCTGCGCAAGAGCTTGACCATTACCCCCTCGTGCCCGTCATGGTAGGCTTGCGTTGCGAAGCTCTCTCCTTCTTGAAGGCTCCGCGCTACGCTCCGCGCCGCTGTGACCATGCTCCCCCTGGTCTGTTCGAGGATTCGCCACCTCTCGTTATATGGGTAATCTACGAGATTCTCTCCGTCTCGGTAGAGGATATCGAACAGGTAGAGCTGAACGGGTATCTGTTGAGCAACCTCGTTGACATTGTGCACCCTGCGAAAGCGTCTCATAAGATGCTGGAAAGGCAGGGGGCGGCCCCCGGCATCGATGGCGATGACCTCTCCCTCAAGAATCGCCTGGTCTGCCTGCGTTTGTGATCGTACCTCGTCCGCGACCTCGGGCAGGCTGCTCGTCACCTGAGAGAGATTCCGGGTGAAGATCTTGACGTTGGATCCGTCCTTGTGTATCTGAACTCTGGCTCCATCGAGCTTGTACTCCAGCGCAACCTCTCCGCGGTGATACCCGAAGGCCTCCGCCAGGTCCTGTGCCGGTTGTGCCAGCATGGGGTTGAGTGGTCTGAAGAGCTGCGGTTGAACCTGGTCCAAGCCATCTTGGCCATCCGTCATGGACAATAGGGCCACCTCGCCCAGATCTCCGAGGAACATGTTAGCCCGGCGGACCGTCTGCTTCTTGGCCCTGGACGCTTCAGCGATGGCGTCGAGCATCACGCCCTCGCTGACACCGTGGCGCATTTCGCCCAAGACGTTCTTGACCAGGTACTTGGCCTCGAGCGGGGTAGATCGGGACACCATAGACTTGAGGAGTGCCTCTTTGTGCTGGCGCGAGCCCTTGCCTCTTGTGTCGGCTATGGTTTCCAGAGTCTCGTATACCTCTGAGATGGTCAGCGGAGCTGACTGAGGCTGTGGTTTGGCCCGTCTCTCCAGCAGCAACCGGACGGCTTGACCGGCATCCACTGCCTCATCGAACACCTCTTGCCAATCCCGCTCGCTGGCTTCGGTGAGGTCGCTCATCAGGTTCTGCACGGCGCGCCAGCTGAGATTGAGAGTCCGCTCATCCCATGCCGGGAGCACTTGGCCGATCAGGAGGCGCACTCCAGGGGCAACCTCACTGGGCGCCAGTGCCTTGATAAACCGCGCAGTCATTTCGGTCATCTCCAGGCGTCCGGAGGTCCTTTCCAATTGCTCACCCAGCAAGGCCAGGGTCTTGAAATCTGTCTGTCCCACTCTCGTCGTTCTCCAGATGGGCCGTCGCACGATTCGGGCTGTCGCGGACTGGCTCATTATAGCCACATGATATGTGCTGCACAACGGGCGGTGTCGTACCTCGGCGATCAGGCTTGCATATCCCTGGCGACCTGCTATACTGGGCGCGAGAGCGTGATTGCCCTGAGGTGCCTGGCTGCTGGGCAATACTCCGCTCTGACTAGTTATGTCCAAGGGCCGTTCTAGACTCTGCATACTGCTGATGGCGCTAAGTCTGGCAGGGTGCACTGTGCCAGATTCCTCTCCCGCCCTGCCCTCTCCACGAGCGACGAGTTTGACTGCGACTCCTGGCAGGTCTCCCATGGCATCTGTCTCCTCAACGCCGGCTCTGGCCGTCTCTCCCACCGCCACGAGCACCCCGCCGGCGCTGGCGCCTCTTGAAATCTCGCTGGCGTGGCGTTACTCCACACAGGAGATGGTCTGGTCGGTGGCGATCACGGATCTAGATGGTGATGGGCGCGGGGAGATAGTCGCTGCATCCTATGACCAGCACGTCTACGCGCTCGCACATGACGGTCACCTGCTGTGGTCCTACCGGACCGATGGACCTGTGTATAGCCTCGGTGTTGGAGATCTCGACGGGGATGGTCGAGCCGAAGTGCTGGTTGGCGGTGATGACAACAGCGTGCACGCCCTCGCTCCGGACGGCACAACGTTGTGGGTCTGGCAGACGGGCAGCCGAGTGACGAGCCTTAGCGTCGGTGACGTGGAGGGCGACACGAGGGGAGACGTGCTGGCGGGGTGCTGGGACGGCGGGTTGTGGCTCCTGGGACCTGAGGGAGAGCCTCGCTGGCGATCGCGCGGCGAGGCCGGACTCGCGGTAGTGGACCTGGTTGACCTCGACCATGATGGGAACCTGGAGGCATTGGCTGGCGACCAGGGGGGAGCAGTGTCCCTCACCAACGCCAGTGGAGCTCTGCAATGGACTTACACCACAGGCGGACCGGTGCGTGAGCTGACAGTGTACGACTTGGAGGGAGATGGCCGAAACGAGATCGTAGTGGGTTCCGCTGACGGCTGGCTCTACGCCCTGAACGATAACGGCGGTTTGGAGTGGAAGCGATCGCTCGGCGATTCCGTGATCACCCTCAATGTGACGGACCTGGAGGGTGACGGTACTGGTGAGATAGCAATCGGCACAGGACCTCGCGCGCCGAGCATCCTCCTGCTTAACCACCATGGCGAGCCCAGATGGGAGTACGACGTACAGAAGGGCGTGTGGGCAGTCCGGGTGGCTGACGTTGACGGAGACGGGAAGCTCGAAATCCTCGCCGGAGCCGATGACGGGAACGTTCGCGTCCTGGACATGTACGGACGAGTGATGGGAGGATATCAAACGGCGCGCAGAGTCCATGGGCTGAGTATGGCAGGATCGACTGATGCCGAGTTCAAGGATATCGTGGCGCGCTCAGGGAGCGACGTCTATTTGTTGACTCTCGACTCGGCGCAGAACGCCTGGGAGGAGGCCGAAGGGAGCTTGGAGTCAGCCACGCTGCCTGGATGGACAGGACCGCTGCCGGGGCTGGCTGAGGGCGGAGATGAATTGATCGAGCTGGTGGCCGTGGGCGATATCATGCTCTCCCGCACGGTGGAAGAACGCACAGAGGTCTACGGAAGCACATATCCCTTCGAGGCGGTGGGTGAGCTGCTGCGAGGTGCAGATATCACCATCGGCCATCTAGAGTGCCCACTATCTGTAGACGGTGATCCCATAGACAAGCGTTTTCTCTTCAGGGCACATCCTCGGCACGCGGACGCCCTGGCCTGGGCCGGATTCGATGTGATGAGCCTGGCCAGCAACCATATGCTGGACTTTGGACAGGAGGGCTTCGAGCAGACCCTGGAGGCGCTGCAGGGCGCTGGCCTGGCCTATGTGGGAGCGGGACTCTCCTCGGAGGAAGCGCATGGCCCGCTGGTCCAGGAAGTCAGGGGCAGGAGAATCGCGTTTCTGGCCTATGCCGCCACGCGCTGGAAGGGCTCCCAGGAGGTCCCGACCAGCGAGCAGATCTCCTTCGCCGAACTGGTGACCATACGAGAGGACGTGCAGCGAGCCAAGCAGCTGGCTGACCTGGTGGTGGTGATCATGCATCTGGGCACAGAGTATCAACTTCTTCCAGATGATGAACAGTTGGCAGTCTCCCGGGCTGCCATCGACGCCGGCGCCTGCCTGGTCATCGGACATCACCCCCACGTAGTCCAGGCGACCGAAGTGTACCGCGGAGGGTTCATCGCCTACAGCCTGGGCAACTTCGTCTTCGACATCGACACCCTGGAAGGAGCACGTGAAGGGGCGATACTGAGAGTTCTTCTCGGAGACGCCGGTGTGGAGGCGGTCGACCTGATCCCCGTACGCATCGTGGACGACGTGCAGCCACGGTTGATTCTAGGCGAAGAAGGCCTTCCGGTCGTGAAACAGGTGTTCCGGGCATCTTCGGAGTAGTCTCATCCCCGAGCGGGTCCTGACATGGGGCCGCCATGTCCGGCCCTGAGGAGCGAGGTGAGGCGTTCCAGAGGGACCGGGGGATTGCAGGGCAGTCACTTCTAACCGTGAGGTCTGACCGCTGTGTCCCGCGTCTGTGTGTGCAGAGGCCCGCAAGCCCGACCAGGTATCTCCACAGACCGGCTTGCCCGTAGCCGGGCGCTACACTAGAATATTCGCGTGGTAGCGAGGAGGCGAAGAGATGGCCGGACTCGGCCAGTTCTTGAGAGAGGCACGAGAGAGAAAGGGTAGCTCCTGGCAAGAGATCGAGGCCGCCACCGGCCTGTGGCCGGAGTACGTGCAGGCGCTAGAACGGGACGACTATTCCCATTTCGCGAGCGAAGGTCACCTGAGAAGCGCCCTGCGCCTATATGCGCGCTACCTAGGCTTGGACATGAGAAGGGTACTGGCGCTTTTGGAGCAACCGCCGCGGAGGGAAGAGTCTGGCAGGCGTGAGATACGGAGCGACTCGCCCGGTACGTGGTTCAAGACCCTGATGGTTGCGTTGGCGACCATGTTCATGGTGGGCGTCTGCGCAGTGACGGCGTTCTATGGCTATGAATTGCTGCGCTCCCGTGGGAGCGATGACGGTGCCTCCGGCGCTGTCACACCAGGCGGGACGGTCTCTGTGCCATCCCCCACCCCTATTCCATCCCCCACCCCCTACCTGCCCATCAGCAGTACGTCACTGCCGCGATACGTGATCACGGCCACGCTGGACTACGCCGGGCACAGCCTGGCTGTTCAGGAGAGAATAGACTATGCCAATCGCACCAGCAAGGCCTTGAACGACGTGGTGCTCAACGTGTTTCCAAACCACGATCCCGAGGTCTTTGCCCTGAACGACCTCAGTCTCGAGTATGGCACAGGGCGACTGAAAACGGATCACAGCCTGGAAGAGATGGTCTTGCAGGTGCCCCTGCCTCTCCCACTGGGTCCTGGGCAGGTCGCAACCCTGTTCCTGGACTTCACCCTGGACTTGCCCTTCATTGACCCACGCGACAGTTTCACTACGGGAAGCCTTGGCTGGTCGGAGCGCGTGGTCGATGTCGGGCACTGGTATCCGGCCCTGGCCCCTCTCGTACCCGAAGAAGGATGGTACGCCTTCGACTACTATCCCATTGGCGATCCCTACGTGATGGAAGTAGCTGACTACGACGTGCGTATTCACGCTCCTGAAGGAGTGACCGTGGTCGCCAGCGGAGATCTACAGCGAGAGGGGAACGAATGGCGTTACAGCATCTCCGAGGCTAGGTCCTTCGCCTTCGCCGCCAGTGACCAGTACGTCTCTCACGCGGTCGAAATAGGCGGTGTCTCGGTGACTTCGTTCTACTTCCCCGAGCACGAGAGTGCCGGAGTGGAGGTAGCACAGGTTACTGCAGAGGCGTTGGGGACCTATGGCGAGGAGTTCGGCACCCCCTATCCGTACGGGGATTACCGTGTCGCTGAGAGCGAGTTTGCTGGCGGCATGGAGTTCTCCGGTATCTCCTTCCTGGGTTCTCTGTGGTACGAGACCTATCCCGGAGGCGTACGTTCCCAATTGATCGCACTGCTGGTGCACGAGGTGTCTCACCAGTGGTGGTATTCTCTGGTGGGGAACGACCAAGTGATGGAGCCCTGGCTTGATGAAGCCATGGCCACCTTCAGTGAGTTGATCTTCTACGAGACTAGATATCCTGACGACGATCTCTGGCTGTGGGACTTCGAGGTCTTGAACTGGCCACGAGGAGGTCCCATAGATGGCTCTATCTACGATTACCAGGACGAGGCCTCGTACATGAACACGGTGTATCGCAGGGGTGCATTGTTCCTGGCGGATCTGAGACAGCTTGTGGGGAGCCAGGCCTTCCACGACTTCCTGAAGGACTACTGCCAGAGCCGGAGCCATTCCCTTGCCACCACTGCCGATTTCTTCTCCATCCTCTCGCGTCACACTGACGAAGACCTGTCACCATTGCTGACACAGTACTTCGCGCGCCCGCCTGGCGAGGGAGCGCCGTGAATGCGCCGGGATGGCGGCTTCTCCTTCTCGCAACACTGTGCTTTCTTCTTCTGACCGGCCTGAGCGCATGTCGCCAGGACACTCTGGACCACGAGACCGTCGCTGAGCAGGGGACACCCACCGCAACCGCTGCCCGTGGCCCGTGCCTGTCCATCGAACGCGATCTGTGGCTGGAGGAAGAGGTGCTCTTCAGTGCTCTCCAGCGACAGTACCCCCACTGCTCCGTGGATCTCGTTGTTAGCTCAGAGGAGGCGCTGCGTAGGCTACGTTCTGGCCAATCTGAGTTGGCTATCATCAGTGGCGGCATCGCCGAGTCCAGCGTGGGATTGCTGCGCAGCGAGCCTTTCGTCCTCGTGAGTAACGTGGTCAGCCCCCTCGACGATGCTCCACTGGAGTGGCTGAGGGAGCTCTTCAGCGGCGGGGGAGACTACCGGCCAGTGGTGCTTGGCGAAGGCCTGGCCGCCCTGGACCTGCTTGACATCGAGGAACTTGGTCCCGGGGCTCTGCACGTCTCTTCGTGGGCAGAGGCAAGGGCACTGGTGCAGGGCAGCAGCCAACTCGTCGCCCTGTTGCCCTGGCGAGAGGTGGACTTCCGGCTTCGCGCTCTGCCTATCGGTGACGGCAGTCTGATCTCTCTGGACCCAGACAACTACCCGTATCAGCGACACTGGTGGTTGGTCGGCGATCTCGACAGGTACCCCGAGTTGTCTCAGGCCCTGACACAGGGCCTCGGGGTGGACGTACAGCCTCTGGTTAGCCTGGTGGCGGTGGGCGACATAATGCTGGGGCGCGGCGTAGGTGGCCTGATCAGGGCCCACTCGCCAGGTTATTCTTTCGACCTTACAGGCGAGCTGACGAACCAGGCAGACGTGGCCTTCGGCAACCTGGAGAGCCCCATCACTGCACGAGGCGTCCCACAGGGAGGAATCACGCTGCGCGCCGCACCTGAAGTGACCCAGGGCCTCAGAGACGCGGGGTTCGACATCGTGTCTCTGGCCAACAACCACACAGATGACTATGGCGCTCTCGGTTTGTCGGACACGATGTTACACCTGGATGGCGAAGGAATAGCCTACGTGGGACTGAGCGGCGAAGCTGGCGCGGGGCAGGAGGCGGTGACGTTGGAGGTCAAAGGTCTCAGGATGGCCTTCCTCGCCTACAACCACGTGGACCCTCGCTGGGTGGCCTCAGGTGACGACGACAGTGGCGCAGCGTGGTTGGAGCCGGAGACGGCATACGCCGACGTCCGACGCGCCGCAAGTGTCTCCGATTTCGTGGTGGTCTCCCTTCACTGGGGAGCCGAGTATGTGCCCGTACCTGATGAGTTCCAGCAAGAGGTGGTGCGCGGGATGCTGGAGGCAGGTGCAGGACTCATAGTTGGACACCACCCTCACGTGGTGGGAGCAGTGGCCTGGGAGGACGAGGGGTTCGTGGCCTATAGCTTGGGCAACTACGTCTTCGATCAGCCCTTCTCGGTGGAGACGATGCAGGGGTTGGTGCTTCGTTGCCTGATAGATCGCACTGGCTTGAAGCAGGTGCAATTGATGCCAGTGGAGATGGAGGCCGCGCAGCCCAGGGTGCTGTCCCCGCCGGAGGCGAGGGTGGTCAACTGCGAGGTCTTCGAGAACAGCGGCACGTCGGACAGTCCATCTGACCAAGAGTGGACCTTGATGGAGGTTGGTCTCGTCGGGGAGGGGCTAGAAGAGGACTGGGCTCTACCTCTGGCGGGCCGTGTGAGAGCATTGCGTCTATGCGATCTGGATGGCGATCAAGAGCCTGAGATCACAGTGGCGATCGGGTCATCAGGTGGTCTGGGTGTCATCCAGGTGATTGAAGCCGATAGGTCTGTCCGGTGGGAGGCTGCCCTTCAGAGCCAGGTGAACGATGTTGAGTGTGGAGACCTGAACAACGATGGGGGCGCCGAGATTCTGCTGGCGACGGGACTGCTGGATGCGCCGGGAGAGGTTGTCGTCCTGGACGCCGGAGGCCAGGTGAGATGGCGCTTCGGCGTGGAGGCGAGTGTGCTGGACATCGCTCTGGGCGATGCGGACGGAGACGGAGTGCCGGAGGTCTTGGCGGGAGAGTGGGGCGCCTATGGAGATACCGTATATGTGCTGGACGCGGATGGGCGCCTGCAATGGAAGCACCCCACCGGTGGCTCCGTGCAGCGGCTGCAGATAGGTGATCTCGGCGGAGATGGGGTCCCGGAGGTGATCGCCGGGGCCGACGACGTGTACGTGTTTGGCAGTACCGGGGAGTTGCTGTGGCAGTATCCGACCACGAGCTACGCGAGTTGCCTGGAGGTGGCTGGTATAGCGGGCGATTCCTCGAAGCATGTTCTGGCCGCTACACGCTACCCGCAGCCATCGGTCCTCGCCTTGGACTCCCTTGGCGCGGTCCTCTGGAGCTTTGACCTGGGGGCCTCGCCTGCGATAGTGGTGTCTTACGATGGAACTGACCGGGGTGACGGCGATGTTCTGGTCGGTTCGTTGGATGGGACAGTAGAGATGCTGGACAGTGATGGATCACTGCGCTGGCGTTCCCAGTTGAGCGGTCCCGTGAGCGCTGTCTCTTCGGGCGATGTGAACGCAGACGGCATGGTCGAGGCGGCAGTTGGGACTGGGGACTGTTACTCTTCGGGGGGCATATTTGTTCTGGACATCTCTACGGGCGCTGTGATAGGATTGTATGACGTATGGGATTCTGTCAGTGCACTGCAGGTTGCAGACACGAATGGTTGGGGTGGCGATGAAGTAGTGGCCGCGCTGGATGGTGGAGAGGTGTTGGTCCTGCGGTGGGTGTCGGAGTGAGGACCATCGAGCTGTGCTGCTTGTTGCTCTGTCTGGCGCTGGTCTGCACTTGCAGCGGCTGTGGCGCTCAACCGAGCACAGACAGCGCTGACCTGGCGAAAGACCCGTCGGCGGCGGCACCGACCCCGGCTGCCACAGCAGTCAGCACTCCAACCGTGGTTCAGACACCCACGCAGACAGCGACACCGGCGCCTTACGCGAAGGAGGGCCTCGGGCAGTCTTGGGAAGGACGCCCCATAGTCGGACATCGGTTTGGCACGGGCCCTCGCAAGGTGGCGCTGGTCGGCAACATACATGGGGGCACCGAGGAGAATACCCATCGACTGGCTCTGGAGATGATCGCCCATTTCCGGGACAATCTGGATGAGATCCCGCCCGAGGTGACTTTATGGATCATACCCACCGCCAATCCGGACGGGCTGGAGAACGACACGAGATGTAATGCGCACACGGTGGACCTCAACCGAAACGCGGACACGGATGACGATTCGTGTGTGGAAAACGATTGGGTTGAGGATACTCACACCACGGAGACCATCATCGAAGGCGGGGGTGGGCCCTATCCCTTCTCGGAAGTGGAGACCCAGTTGCTTCGCGATTTCCTCGGGGACGCGGACGTGGCGATATTCTATCACAGCATGGCAGGGATGATCTTCGTCACGACCTGTGCCGATCATGCTCCCTCCGATGCGCTCGCGCGCTGCCTGTCGGAGGCCACGGGATACCCCTTCGCAGAGGAGGGTTGGGCGTCCTATCCGGTGACGGGAGCCATTGTGGACTATCTGGCCTACCAGGGGGTGGCGGCCGTGGAGGTGGAACTGGAGACGAAGGTGGACTCCGAATTCGAAAGGAACTTGGCGGGCGTGAGGGCAGTCATGCGATCGTTGGATCAGATAGCGTCTTCGCAGTGAGGCCGCGTATCGATGTCTTCAGACTCTGAAAGGTGAAGGACGTGGAGCTGCCCCTTCAGAATGAGGTGCCGGAGGGTTTCAAGTCTGGTTTCGTGGCCGTGGTGGGCAAGCCGAACGTGGGCAAGTCCACTTTGATCAACGGCTATGTGGGCCAGAAGGTGGCCATTGTATCTCCCAAGCCCCAGACCACGCGCCGGCGGCTTCTGGGGATACTGACTGTACCCGAGGCGCAGATAGTGTTCGTGGACACCCCTGGCATCCATGAGCCTCGCCACAAGCTGGGCGAATACATGGTGGAGACGGCCCTGAGGGCGATTCCTGACGCGGACTTGGTGCTATTCATGGTGGACGTATCTGGCCCGCCGGGTGAAGAAGATCGGAAACTGGGCAGACTCATCGGGGAGCGTGCGACGTGTCCCTGCATTCTGGTCATGAACAAGGTTGATCTCCTCTCACCAAGAGAAGAAGAGGAGCGAAGTGGGGCGTATCTGGACCTGACGGCATGTCAGGAATCGATTCTGTTGTCGGCCACGGAGGGCCGCAACCGGGATCGATTGCTGGACCTGATCATTCAGTGCCTGCCACTAGGGCCTCAGTACTATCCTCCAGACCAAATCACCGACCAGCCGCTCCGCTTTTTGGCCGGGGAACTGATTCGAGAGCAGGTGCTCCACTATCTGCATCACGAGGTACCTCACTGGATCGCGGTCGTGGTGGAGGAGTTCCAGGAGCGAGGTGCGGACCTCACCTACATCGAGGCCACCGTCTACGTGGCCAAGGACAGCCAGAAGGGCATTGTGATCGGTAAGGGTGGGAAGATGCTCAAGGGCATAGGACAGGCCGCCAGGAAGGAGATAGAAGGGCTGTTGGGCACCAAGGTCTACCTCGAACTCTGGGTCAAGATTCGCAAGGGATGGCTCCAGGACGAGGTCGCGCTTCGCCACCTGGGCTATGTGCTGCCCAAGGCAGACCGGTCTGGGTGACTCGCACCTGGAAACCGGGCTGAGCGGCCCTCATGCCCTGTGGTCCGTCCGTCTCAGCGATCACGCCGTGAGCCTGCCGCGGGCGCGCCGCACAGCCTGGTTGGGACCTGGCTGTCTCCGTAGACTAGGGGCCAGGAGCGTGGTATGATGCCGCGAAAGGGGCTGAGCGCGTCAGTCATGGAGCCTCGGACCGCGTAATAGAAGGCGAGGGTAGAAGCGTGATCGCGGTGTGTGGGTTGGTTTGTGGGGAATGTGATATCCACGAGGCGGCGAATGATCCGCAACTCGCGCAGGAGATCGCCGACTGGTTGAGCGACGAGATGGGCAGAGAGATAGACCTCGGGAGCATTCGCTGTGAGGGATGCAGAGGTCCCAGGGAGAGGCATTGGTCTCCCGACTGCTGGATACTGAAGTGCTGTGTTGACGACCGTGAACTGGAATCCTGCCGCGCTTGCCGGGATTTCCCCTGCCAGGCCCTGGAGAAATGGGCAGCGACAAGCGCGAGGCATAGTGATGCTCTGGAAAGGCTCAAGGATCATGGAGATCAGTCGAGACCAAGCGTGGGAGCTCGTGAATGAGTTCACCGCTAACCAGAACCTCGTCAGACACATGCTTTCGGTGGAGGCGGGGATGCGGGCCTACGCCCGCAAGTACGGTGAGGACGAGGAGCTATGGGGTATCGTGGGGCTGGTTCACGACTTTGACTACGAACAGAATCCAGATCTCAGCGTGGAGGGGCACCCGGTCACTGGCGCAAGGATCCTTCGGGAGAGGGGTTGGCCGGAGGGGATAGTCCGGGCGATACTGTCTCACGCCAGTGAGTACACTGGTGTGGTGCCAGAGACCTCGATGGAGAAGACGCTCTGTGCGGTGGATGACTTGACGGGCTTCCTGGTGGCAGTGGCCCTGGTGCGCCCCAGCAAGAGCATTCTGGACGTAGGTCTCAAGTCCGTGCGCAAGAAATGGAAAGACAAGGCCTTCGCCGCTGCAGTGGACCGTCAGCAGATGGAACAGGTCGCGACTGCGCTCGGGGTGGAGCTGGGAGCGCACCTCGAGACTGTGCTCGACGCCATGAAGGGAATCGCTCCGGAACTAGGTCTGGCCGAAGAGTAAGAGGGGCGAGCTGGAAGCCCGCCCACACGCCAGTTCTATAGCCCGATCCAATGGTCGCTGGTGTGACTATCCCTTGATCACCCCGATGGGGACCAACCTGGCCACTTTGCTGGCCAGGCCGGCGGTGGTGACTACGTCTACCACCCGTTCAACGTCCTTGTAGGCGGCTGGGGCCTCCTCGGCCAGGCTGGACATGCTGCCAGTCTGTATGGCGATGCCCTTTCCTCGCATTTCGCGCACCAGGTCCTCGCCCCAGATCTGCTTCTTGGCCTGCGTGCGGCTCATGACCCGACCTGCTCCGTGACAGCAGGAGCCAAAGGTCAGGTCGAGCGCCTTGTCAGTAGCGACGAGAATGTAGGAGGCGGTGCCCATGCTGCCCGGGATCAGGACTGGCTGACCGACGCCCTGATAGGCTCGTGGCAGTTCTTTCGATCTCGGTCCGAAGGCTCGGGTGGCACCCTTGCGATGGACCACGAGCTTGGCCTGCCTGCCATCTATGGTGTATCGCTCCACCTTGCCAATGTTGTGAGCCACGTCATACACCTGGGTCAGTCCCCGGTAGCGCAGGTTGCCCGCCAGCGCCTCCTCAAAGGCGCGGCGCACCCAGTGAGATATGATGTGTCGATTCGTCCACGCGAAGTTCGCCGAAGCTGCCATGGCAGCGAAGTAGTCCTGCCCCTCCTCCGAACCGAAAGGGGCGCACACGAGTTCTCGATCTGGAAGCTCTATCCCGTACTTCCTGACGGCCCTTTGTAGCAGCCCGACGTGGTCGGTGCAGACCTGATGGCCAAGACCGCGGGACCCACAGTGAATCTGGAGGGCGATGCAGCCCTCGCTGAGCCCGAACACTCGAGCGACTTCTTCGTCATAAAGCTCTTCGATCTCGTCGATCTCCAGGAAGTGGTTGCCTGATCCCAGTGAACCTAATTGCCGAAAGCCGCGATCCTTGGCCTTCTGACTGACCTTGGAGGCATCAGCGCCCGCCAGGCAGCCCTCTTCCTCCGTGCGTTCAAGGTCCTCTCTCGTTCCGTAGCCTTTGGCTACGGCCCAGGCAGCGCCTCGCTCCAGGACTCTGTCCAAGTCCCCCCGCGAGATCTTGATGCCGCCCTTTCCCAATCCGGTTGGAACCAGGTGGTACATGGTCTGGATCAGGCTTTCCACGTGGGGTTGCAGTGCCTCTCTTTCGATGTCTGAGGCCAGGACACGGACACCGCAGTTTATGTCGTAGCCGATCCCTCCGGGCGAGATAACGCCCTCTGGCGGTTCTGTCGCCGCCACACCCCCGATGGGAAAACCGTATCCCTGATGGATGTCAGGCATGGCCAGTGAGTACTTCACCACGCCGGGCAGCGTGGTGGTGTTAACGAGTTGCTCGATGGAGCGGTCACTCAGTGCAGCCTCCAGGAGTTGCTCATCCGCATAGACGCGCGCCGGCACGCGCATGTCTTCTCTGTGGCTCTGGGGAACCTCATACAGGTGCGTGTCTATCTTTCTGATGTCTTTCTTTTCGATCATGTTCGGAGCCTCCTGTAGCCGGACTTGGTGTAGAGGCGACTTGGTAGGTCGTAACTAAGGAGCGCCGCTACCAGGTCAGGACCGGCCCACGCCTGACTCACAACTCCTCCACGATCTACTCGAACTGCGAGAAGGCTATGGCGGCGAAGGCCTGGGTAGATACCGCCTACAAAGGATTGGCCAGCAGAGCGACTTTGGCTGCCTCGAAGATGTGCAGGAAGTCGAAGGTCCCCAGAAGGGCACTGCCGACGACCCTCGTAGCGCCTGGACATTGTCTCTCGGGCTGGGCTTCGAAGGCCTTGCCGTCCTCGACCAACGGCTTCATCTCAGTGGATCCCGCGGACGACACCTTGGACAGAGGTAGGAAAGTGGGCATCTCCGCAATGCCTCCTTTCTGCGACTTTCCACGCTCCTAGGTATCGAACACAATGGTGGCCGTGTAGCCTTCGCCAGTCTTCTCGATGCTTAGGTCGTTGAAAGTCACGGCTTTGATCGCCCTTTGAGGGCGCCAGCGGTCCGTGCCCCTGGCAATGGCCTGGAGGGCATTGGGCGAGGCACTTAGGATTTCGAAATCGGTGTAGACTACGCCCACGATCTCATGAAGATAGAGGAGTTCGCTCAGCCAGTCCACCAGCAGGGTCTCGCTATCGATAGAGCGCAGATTTATCTCGCGCTCGGCGGACAAGGGTGAATCTCCCCAATCGGCCATCAGACTGAACATGCCGAGAGCAGCGTTGGCTAGAAGCGCCTTCCAGTCACTACCGTACACTCTCAGCGCGGCGTCTGCTGCGTGCTCCACTTCTTCGAAGCGTATCGGCGCGCGTGTCACCCGAGCTCTGCTTTCTGAAGCACAAGGCGCGCGTCTGCCACATCAGTCTCCATCTGCGCGATGAGCGCGGGCACACTCTCGAATCGCTGCTCGGGCCGGAGCCGCTCCACGAACTCCACCCTCACGTTCTTACCGTACAGGTCTCCTGTGAAATCAAGCATGTGGGCTTCCACGATAGTCTGCCCATCTTGTTCGAAGGTGGGGCGCTGCCCTACGTTGACTACACCTGCGTGGTTTGCGTCCTCCCACAAGACTCGCGCCGCGTATACCCCGTCGGGTGGGGTGATCAGTCTCTCGTACAGGGCCAGGTTCGCCGTGGGGAAGCCGAGCTCGTGACCACGGCGAGCACCACGTACCACCGTCCCGCTGACGGCGGGATACCGTCCCAGCAGCTGCGCAGCGTCAGCGATCCGTCCCTCGCGGATCAAGGCGCGAATGCCGCTGCTGCTGACCACGGTGCCGGACTGGCTGAACGGCTGAGGACGGTGGGTTTGGAACCCGAGCTCTTGCCCTAAGCTGTCCAGATAGTCTCCGTCGCCTTCTCTCCCCCGCCCAAGAGCAAAGTCGGGGCCGATCCACAGTTCCCTCATTTGCAGGTGCTCCAACAGAGCCAGGACGAAATCGCGAGCGGTTGTGTCGGCCAGTTGAGAAGTGAAGGGTAGCGCCACCACGAAATCAAGGCCAAGTTCGCTCAGCAGCTGCAGTTTCTCCGCCGGTGTGGTCAAATAGCGGATGTCCTTGTGGGGAGCCAGCAACTCCTCGGGGTGTCGGTCAAACGTCACCACCCCACTGAGATGGCCGGAAACCCGGGCGCCTTCTATCACTTTGCCTAGCAGATAGCGATGGCCCAGATGAACCCCGTCAAAGACGCCGATGCTTATGTTGGAGGGTTTGCCAAGCGCTCCCTCAGCCAGATTACGCATTAGCTTCATCCGCGTTGAATACCTTTCTCGGTTGCCAGGCCCTGTTTTCCCGATGATATTGCAGCAGCCCCACGAACTGGCCGGTGGTGGTGTAGGCGCGGGAGAAGAGACCATTCAACGGGTCCGGTCCCTCGACCTGCTGTCCGTGCCGGATCTTGAGCTCTGTTTCTTGGTCCACAATGAATGCGTCGAAGTGCAGCAGGGGCTCATCGAAGGGGTGCAAGATCTGGGACCAGTCGCCGCCGGAGAGAGTCTGCTCCGCACGATCGAGAGAGACAGCGTCTTCGAGTGCGTACGCACCGCAGGCTACACGGACCAGTTGCTCCAGGTGCCCGCCGGTCCCCAAGGCTTCCCCCACATCGGCGGCCAGGACGCGGACATAAGTGCCTCTCGAGCATTCGACGAAGAGCCGGAACGTCGGCGGCGTCCACTTGGTCAGTGTCAGATCGTAGATCTCCACGACCCTTGGGGTTCGCTCAACCTCGATGCCGCGGCGAGCGAGCTCGTATAAGGCCTTTCCCTCGTGCTTCAGAGCTGAGTACATCGGTGGTACCTGCTCCACTGGGCCCCGGAAGCGGGCGAGAGCCTCTTCAACTTCCGCACGGGTCGTATTGATCTCTGTGATGCTGCGGACCACGTTGCCCTGGGCATCTCCTGTCTCTGTGGCAATGCCCAGCCGTATCCTGGCATCGTAGCGTTTCTTGCTGTTCATCAGGTACTCGATGACCCGCGTGGCTTTCCCCAAACAGACTATCAAGACCCCCGAGGCGGCCGGATCAAGGGTCCCGGCATGGCCCACCCGCCTCACGCCGGAGGCTCGACGGATCCTGTCCACGATGTCGTGCGATGTGGGGCCCGATGGCTTGTTGACGTTCAGGATACCAGCGGGCGCAACTTGAGCTCGTGTCCCACCCCTCAACCTTGGCGGAACCCGTGCGCCCGGACAGACCAAACATGGTTCCCTGATGCTGTCAGCCCGCTCCATCCCCATGTGCCAGCTTCCACATCCTCTCAGGCGCCGGTAGCCACGACCTCTCTCGCCTTGGAGAGGACACTGGGTACTACTTGTTCAAGGGTGCCATTCACCACGGCTCCCGCCGCTTGCGGGTGTCCCCCACCGCCAAAGTGAACGGCGACAGAGGAAATGTCCACTCCAGGCCGGGATCTGATGCTGACCTCGATCTGATCACCTTCGTTCTCTTTGAAGACGATAGCGGCTACAGCTTCGCGGACGGAGGCCAGAAGGTTGACTATGCCATCTCCGTCGTCGGAGTCGGCGCGGCAGTCCTCCCGCATCTCCAGGGTATTGACAGACCAGACGAGGTGACCATCCAGCTGCATTCGATTCAGCATCTGGCCCCACAGGCGCAGAGTCTCCACTCCTTTACTCCTGTAGTAGCGCTCGTTTATGTCGATGAGAGATGCGCCAGACGCCACTAACTCCGACGAGACCTCCAGGGCCCGAGGAGTCGTGTTAGATGTGCTGAAGGAACGCGTGTCCGTCACTATGCCGGTCAGCAAGTAGGTCGCGAGGAGTTGATCCACTTCGACCTTCCAGGCTGTAAGAAGGTCGAAGATGATCTCCGCCGTGGCTGCTGCGTCGCTCCTCACCAAGTTGACGGTGCCGAAGCCCGTGTTGGTGATGTGGTGATCGATGTTCAGTATGGGCAAGTCCATGCCCAGCACGTCTTTGTAGGTCTGACCCAGCCGGCCTGGATCGCTCGCGTCCACGGTGACGATCAGGTCGTGATCGGTAACCTGGGGGGCGCCGAACTCTTCAACGCCGGGAAGGAAGAAGAGGAGATCAGGTACTGGATCAGAGCAGGCGAGAGTGCACTCCTTGCCCATCTTCCTCAGGGCATACGCCAGGGCAAGGGTGGATCCAACGGTGTCTCCGTCGGGATCGGTGTGGGCTATGAGGAATGCCTTGTCGGCACGCTTGAGTAGCGACTCTGCTCGGCCGGTCATTCTTCCCCTCGATCCTGCGAGCTCTCCAGATCTTGTAGGATTCTCTCTATCCGAAGACTCCTCTCGGTTGACGAGTCCAGGTGGAATACTAGCTCGGGCAGGAATCTCAGATACACTTTCTGCCCAAGTTGACGGCGCAGGTACCCAGTGGCGTTCTGCAGAGCGCGCAGGCTCTCTTGCTGCTCCTCAGGATCGCCGAGGAACGTCACATAGGCGTGGGCCGTCCGCAGGTCACTGGTGGTTTCGACGTCGGTGACCGTGGCGAAATCGAGTCTCGGGTCCGCGACCTCTCTCTGGAGCAGTTCGCTGAGGGCTTCCCGTATTAGTGCATTCACCCTTCGCTGTCTGCGAGTAGGCATTCTCCTTTACCTTCGTCTGAGAAAGGACAGGCGCTCGCCGGGACAGCGGCTGGCTCAGGAGACTCGCTCTCTCCTGTAGAACTCCAAGATGTCACCCTCTTCGAACTCGTTGAAGTTCTCCACCCCCACGCCGCATTCGAGGCCTGCCGCCACCTCCTGGACATCTTCGGTGAAGCGCTTCAGGGAGGCGAGGCCTCCGTCGTGTACCTGTTCTCTGTTCCTGAGGACACGCACGCGGGCATCCCTTTGCACGCTTCCGTCTTCCACATAGACGCCAGCCACACGGCCCAGCCTGGCAGCTCTGAAAGTGGCCCTGACCTCAGCGTGGCCGATGATCACCTCCTCGTAGACCGGTTCGAGGAGTCCCTTCAACGCGTTGTCAATGTCCTCGATGAGCTTGTAGATCACCCGGTATCTGCGGACCTGTACGCCCTCGGCTTCTGCCATGGTGAGCGCTGCTGGTTCGGCCTGGACGTTGAATCCGATGACGACGGCCTGCGAGGCGATGGCCAAGCTGATATCTGATTCATTGATGTTGCCAATACCTTCAAGGATGATCTTTACTTTGAGGTCTTCAGTTCCCAGCTTGTCGAGGGAGTTGACCACGGGCTCCAAGGCGCCATGCACGTCCGCCTTGAGGATGATGTTCAGTTCCTTCACCGCGCCGGCCCGCATTTGAGCGTACATGTCTTCCAGGCTGAGAGCCCTTGCGGGGGCCTGTTCCAGCGACAGCTTCTCTTCAGTTTTCTCCGCTGCCAGCGCACGTGCGGTTCTCTCGTCTCGGACTACTCTGAAGACGTCGCCTGCGTGCGGCACATAGGAAAGCCCCAGCGCAACGACCGGAAAGGAAGGCGGTGCAGCTTTGATTCGATTCCCTGCATCATCGAACATGGCACGGATCCGGCCGTAGATCTCCCCGATGACGAGATCATCACCGACGCGAAGCGTGCCATTCTGAACGAGGAGGGTTGCGGATGGACCCTTGCTTCTGTCCAGCTTGCCTTCGATCACCGTGCCGACGGCTGGACGGTCGGGATTGGCTCTGATGCTGGACATCTCCGCCACCAGGAGGATCATTTCCAGCAGAGTCTCTACCCCCGTGCCGTCCTTGGCTGACACGGGTACGGCAATGGTATGACCTCCCCAGTCCTCCACGGTGAGCCCAACCTCTGTCAGTTGTTTCTTGACGCCATCGGGATTGGCGTTTGCCTTGTCGATCTTGTTGATGGCCACCACGATGGGCACATTGGCGGCCCGGGCATGGTCAATGGCCTCCTTAGTCTGAGGCATGACGCCATCATCAACCGCCACGACGAGGACGGCAATATCCGTCACTTGAGCACCGCGGGCACGCATCGCCGTGAAAGCCTCGTGGCCGGGTGTGTCGATAAAGGTGATCTTCTTGCCAGCGTGTTCGATCTGATATGCGCCAGTATGCTGGGTGATCCCACCTGCTTCCCCAGCCACTACGTTGGTATGCCGGATGTAGTCCAGCAGAGAAGTCTTGCCGTGGTTCACGTGCCCCATAACGGTGACCACGGGGGGTCTGGGCTTGAGATCCTCGGGTGCCTCTTGTGCATACATTTCCCTCAAGGGCACCTCTTCGGGGATGGCAGGCGCTTCTGGCGGCGCTGGAGCTTCCTCGACCTCTGGGGGGAGTTCTTGCTGTATTTCGAACCCCAGATCGGTGGCTACGACGGCAGCAGTGTCATAGTCTACGGTCTGGTTGATGTTAGCCATGATCCCACTGCTTATCAGGAGCTTCATCACTTCGATAGGGCTGACTTCCAGTATTTCGGCTAGCTCCCTAACGGAGAGTTGATCTGGTATGCTGACCACCTTGCTCTTCTCTGCCATGTTGCGTCTCCCTTCTCACAGCTTCGCTGGGGCCCTGGTATGATTGCTGGACGCGGTGATACTCGCGCGAAGCCACGCTGTGTCCAATGCAGTTGTGCCCGTATTCTATCCAGTGGGGTTATTGGGCCGGCAGCGGTCCGTACCATGGACCTTGGAGGGGAAGGACGAGGTTTTCTGTGGGGAAAGTCCGGAGTTCGGCGCCCGAATCTAACGACTCACCTTCATCTCTCCCGCGTTCGATCCAATAGGTACTTCCCAGCCGCTCACAACTCCTCTCTCCGTGGACTCAATCACAGATCAAGAACACCATACGTTCCACCAGTGACACCCAAGGCGTAGCCGCGGCAGCATTGTCACGGTGCCACCCGAGCATTAGCCTCATTGGCAGACTCGATGGGTAGGGAACAACAATGCTGCCACAGATCTTTGAGTTCCTCGTTTGCGATCTCGGTCTCTAGGGCGTGTTCCAGAAGCTTCTTGCCAAGAGCGGTTTCCCAACATGCTCGACTGCAACACAGATACGCTCCGCGCCCAGGCTTCTTGTGCGTCTCATCTATTTCCACTCCGCCACCGGGCAGGCGCACGATTCTGATCAGTTCTCTGGAAGTCCGGACTTGTCGGCACGCGACGCAGGTGCGCAGCGGTACGTGTTTGCGACTCACCTGACTACTCTTCCGTGCCATCTTCATCCTTGGGGGTTTCCTCTCCCAGAGTCTCGTGGTCTGGACTCGTCCAGTCGCCAGTCTCTTCTTCCCACGCTTCGCGGCTGCGCCCGGGTTTCCTGACTTTTTTGGCCACAACCTCGCCGAGGCTCTCGTCATAGACCAACTGTCTAGCGGGCCGTTTCTTCTTGGCAGCCTGTTTGTCCCCGAGGACGAGGTCAAGCTCCGGCTCACGGTCTTGTTCCGGTTCCGAGGACTCCAAGCTCTCCTCTTCCTGTGTCTCTGGTGGCTCCGCGTCAGCCACGACGGGTTTTGGTGCTTCGAGGATCTCCTCTCCTAGTGGCGATACCTCCGCCTCCTCGGTGATTGCCAAGGCGCTGGGCTCTTCCTCCGCAGGTTCCGCCTGGGCCTCTTCTGCCTCCTGATCGGCGAGGATTGCCTCTTCTTCGAGCAGTGCGGTCTCATCCAGGGCTTCTTCTGGCTCGGGTGCCACTTCTGCCTTCTTCGGCTTCCACTCCCTCCCGAGTATCTCTCGTGCTTCTCGCTCTTTGAGGACCTGCTTAGTCTCTTGAAGCGACTTTTCTCCGAAACCTTTCAACTTCAGCAGAGCCTCTTCTCCCTCGTCCATGGCGTCCAGCAAGTGACCCAGCTGAACAATGCCCGCGCTCTCAAGCGCATTCACAATGCGCTTTGACAGCCCGAGCCTCTCCAGCGGCATGTCTTCGGAAACCTGGGCCCTGGCAGCAGCGCGCGCTGCCTCTTGTTCGGCTCGGCGCATAGCCAGCTCAGCCGCCTCCGTAGCGCTGATGATGTCTATTCGCCATCCCGTCAGCTTGGCTGCGAGACGAGCATTCTGCCCTTCCCGGCCTATGGCCAGTGATAGTTCCTTGTCGGGCACGATCACTGTGGCCGTTCTGCCCATCTCCCTGTCCTCAGACAGTTCCACACCAAGGGGGCGAGCGGGGCTCAGGGACTTCGCTATGAATTCCCTGGGATCATGGCTCCACCCTATCACGTCAATCTTCTCGCCATTGAGTTCACTGACGATGCTCTGAATCCTGACACCCCTCATTCCCACACAGGCTCCGACGGGATCGATTCCTGGCTGCAGGGCAGCCACGGCTACCTTCGCCCGAGAACCGGCCTCGCGTGCGATGGCCTTGATCTCCACAAGGCCGTTGTAGATCTCGGGGACCTCCACCTCCAGTAGGCGGCGCAACATGTCGGGGTGGCTGCGGGAGGCTATGATCTCGGGTCCGCGACTGGTCTTGTTCACCTCGAGCACGAGAACCCGGAGCTTCTGTCTGGTATAGTAGCGTTCGTTTGACACCTGCTGGCTGCGAGGAACGAGCGCCTCAATGCGACCAAGGTTGACAGTGACTCCTCTCGCGTCCACGCTATGCACTGTGCCGCCCACTATCTCGCCTTCCCGCTCTACGAAGGATTCATAGAGGGCGTCGCGCTCAGCTTCTCTGATGCGTTGGAGGATCACTTGCTTGGCTGTCTGCGCCGCGATCCTGCCAAAATCGGGAGGAGTCGTCTCCAGATAAATGATCTCTCCTAGCTCTGCACCCGGCCTGATCTGTCTGGCCTCCTCTTGAGTAACCTGGCTATCGGGGTCCTCGACCGTCTCCACAACCTCCCTTCCGGTGAACATCTTGACCTCGCCGGTGGAGGGATCGATCTTGGCATCCAGGTGCTGGTAGGGTCCGATGTCGCGCTTGTATGCGGAGACCAAGGCTTGCTCGAGGGCCTCCAACACGACCTCGACAGTCAGCCCGCGCTCTGCACAAACTTGGTTAATGGCTCTGATGAAATCAGTCTTCATCTTCCATCGGTCCTTTGGTCCATGGCTCCCCGCACTCGAGGCGGCAACGCCACCGTCGTTGGGGAGACTGAGAACCCCCTCTGGCATTCACAATAAGAAAAGTGGGGCATGCCCACTTTTCGAGGGGAGTGACCACTCGCTTAGCATTATATCACGTTTCACCGATTTCCGCAAGAGCCAGGTTCGGAGCCTGCGAGGGGAAACGGGAGGGTGACTGGGCCGTTCATAACCAGCCCCGTGGGTGGCGTGAGAAGGGCCAACACCGCTTGGGCAGCGTACCGCGATGACACGGCTGAGTGGTGTGATCGGCCGCCGGGGGAGGGCCCGCTTCTCAGCTGGGAGTACTTACCAGTTGCCGCATTCTCCTCTCTATCTCCTGGAGCGGAACGATCTCACCCTCCGCGGCGGAGCGACGCTTGATCTCCACGCCGTGCGTTTTCAAGCTGCGAGAACCCACAGTCAGCCGCAGTGGTATGCCGATGAGGTCGGCATCGTTGAACTTGACGCCTGCGCTCTCGTCTCTGTCGTCGTAGAGGATCTGGCAGTTCTGACGACGCAGCATGTGATACAGCGACTCTGCGGTGTCTGCTATCTCCACCTCCGTTCCCAAAGCGATCAGATGCACATCGTAAGGCGCCAGGGCTGGTGGCCACACGATGCCCCGCTCGTCGTGACATTGCTCAACCACGGCAGCCATGAGCCGCCCAGTACCGATGCCATAGCAGCCCATCACCAGTGGTCGCTTCTGGCCCTCGCTGTCCAAGAACGTGGCTCCCATCAGTTCGCTGTACCTTGTGCCGAGTTTGAAGATGTGGCCCAGTTCGATGCCTGTTGTCATTCGAAGCCTGCTGCCGCAGCGCGCGCACCGGTTACCCTCTCTCACGCTGGCTATGTCCCCCAGCAGGTCAGCCTGGAAATCGCGGGGGTAATTGACGTTGAGCAGGTGGTATCCCGCCCTGTTGGCTCCGGCCACGAAGTTGCTGCCCCAGGTGATGGACTGGTCGGCCACGATTCTGACCCTGCCGATCTGGCCGACGGGAGAGGCATAGCCAGCGACGATGCCCGCTTTCTCGACTTCTTTCTGTTCGGCTATCGTCAACTCGGCTACCTTCAGGAGGCGAGCCAGCTTGGCTTCGTTCACTTCCCGGTCCCCGCGAATGACCACGAAGACGAGCTCTTCTTTCGCCATGTAGAAGATGGCTTTCAGGGTCTGCCGCGTCGCCACTCCCAGGTAGCGGGCCAAGTCGTCGATGGTAGTCGTTCCCGGAGTGGCGACCTGCTCCAAGGGACGCTCTGTTTCTCCTGATTCCTCTTCTTCTCTGGCTACCGCACTCTCGGCATTGGCCGCATAGTCGCAGCATTCACAGATGATCAAGGTGTCTTCGCCTGCCTCGTTGAGAGCCATGAACTCGTGGGAGGAAGCTCCTCCCATCAGGCCTGGATCCGCCTCGGCTGCCAGAAACTCCACCCCGCAGCGACGGAATATGCTCTCGTAGGCCCGGTACACCTCAGGGTAGTAGACATCGAGGTCGGCCTGATCCGCGTGGAAGCTGTAGCTATCTTTCATGGTGAACTCGCGCGCCCGAATCAAGCCGCCTCTCGAGCGCGGCTCGTCACGGAACTTGGTCTGTATCTGATAGACCATGAAGGGCAGTTGACGGTAGGAGTGGATCTCGCGGCGGGCAAGATCCGTCACCACTTCCTCATGGGTTATGCCGAGCACCAGCTCTCGATTGGATCTGTCACGGAAGTGAGCGAGCGTTGTCCCGGCATCGAAATAGCGACCCGTTTCGTGCCAAAGCTCGGCCGGCTGTGCGGATGGCATGCGCATCTCCTGCCCGCCTATGGCGTCCATCTCATCCCGGATGATGTTCTCGATCTTTCGCAACACCCTCCAGCCCAGAGGCAGGTAGCTGTAGATGCCGGTCGCCACCTGGCGCACCATGCCCGCCCTAAGTAGGAGTTGGTGGCTCGTCATCTGAGCATCTGCAGGCACCTCCCTGAGTGTGTTTCCGAAGAGCTTTGATAGGCGCAAGTGACACTCCTCCTTCCCCAATCACGTGAGGTTTGACAAAGCATATGCGCGAGCATAGAATTTCGCGAATAAGGCCAAAGTACGGAAGGGCGAATGCTAGTAGAGAGACTGGTTGTTGGGATGTTGCAGTGCAACTGCTACCTGGTGGCTTGCGAAGACACCAAGGAGGCTATCGTCATTGATCCCGGTGGAGATGCTCCCATGATCCTTGATCGTGTGAAGGAGCTCGGTCTCGCCATCAAGTATATCGTCAACACTCACGGCCACATCGACCACATCGCGGCGAATCGCCCGGTTAAGGAGGGCACGGGTGCTCAGTTAGCCATCCATCAGGATGATGCGGAGTGGCTGGTTACCGACCAGGGGGCCTACGCGCGCATGCTGGGCGTCTCGTCACCCGGACCTGCTGCTGACGTACTGTTGGAGGAGGGGGACGAGATCGCCATCGGCAACGAGAGGCTGCAGGTCATCCATACGCCTGGACACAGCCTGGGTGGCATTTCCCTCGTTGGTGACGGAGTTGTCTTTTGTGGAGATACCCTCTTTGCCACGGGTGTCGGGCGAGTGGATCTTCCTGGCGGAAGCTGGGAGACATTGATGAACACCATCAAGACGCGCCTCTTCATCATGCCCGATGACACTGTGGCCTACACAGGTCACGGCCCAGAGACCACCATCGGCCGCGAGAAACAGTTCAATCCCTGGTTCAGGTGACAGTATAACATAGCCCGTTTTGCCCGGCCAACGGTTCTGGCCGCGAGTCAGGAGGAAACAGGAGATGCCCAAGGAGCCCAAACGGACAAGGTCAGGGATGGATTGGGCCATCGTCAGTCAGAACGTGGCCCTAGGGGTGGTGATCGTGGTGCTCAGTTGGATGGCGGTTGGGTTAGGGCTCCATCAGTTGCCGTTGGTCGGGGTCGTGTTCCAGTTCTTCATGCCCCTGGCCTTCGTGGTGGTGATGACCTATTTCAGAAGCGAACAGAAGACGAGAGCCCAGGCGGTATCGGAAGGGGTTTTCGCGGGGTGCCTCCTGCTGGTGGTGTTGAGTCTGATGATGGCCGTTATCGGGCTTCTGAGCCCAGCGGCGGGTTAGGTTCTAGAGGACAGAGGGGGCAGCAGGCTCGCTTCGGATCTGACCGGCCAGTAGGAACGCTTTGAGCCGTGTGCTGCGATCCGGGAGGGAGTATTGGAGGACTTCTACGCTTACGTGGATGAGAACGGAGATCGCTTCCTCGACCAACTGAAGAAGCTCTGCAGCCAGCCCAGCATCGCCGCTCAAGGGATAGGCACGAGGGAGACGGCCAACATCGTCTTGGACATGCTCGAGGGGATCGGGGCCGATGCTCGCCTGATCGAGGTGGCCGGTGCGCCTCCCGTGGTGTATGGAGAGCTAGGGCAGGGGAAGAGGACGCTAATCATTTACGATCACTACGACGTCCAACCTCCGGAGCCTCTGGATCAGTGGGAGTCGCAACCCTTCTCGCCCGAGATCCGCGAAGGTTTCCTGTACTGTAGGGGGGTGGCAGATAACAAGGGTGACCTGGCTTCGCGGCTCCAGGCGATAGAAGGCTACCAGGTAACGATGGGCAGCCTGCCGCTGAAGATCAAGTTCGTGTTCGAGGGAGAAGAGGAAATCGGTAGTCCCCACCTGGCCCAGTTTGTGGACGAGAACAAGGAACTGCTGCTGGGCGCCGATGGTTGCCTGTGGGAAGGAGCGAGGGTCGACACGTCAGGACGTCCCGAGTTGTATCTGGGCCTGAAGGGCATCCTATATGTAGAGCTGCGAGCAAGAGGGGCTTCGCGAGACATGCATTCCTCCTGGGCGCCCCTGGTGCCCAATCCTGCCTGGAACCTGGTGTGGGCTCTCAATACTCTGAAGGACGAGAACCACCGGCTCACCTTGGATGGCTTGATGGAATACGTGGCCGAACCCCCAGAAGAGGACATGGAGCTCCTGGAGAAGATCCCATTCGATGATGAGGAGATCAAGGAGGATCTGGAACTGCCCGAGTTGCTGGGCGGCGTCAAGGGCACCGAGGCCTTGCGGAGTTTGCTCTACTCACCAACCTGCACCATTTGCGGCATGGTGGCGGGCTACACGGGAGAGGGCTCCAAGACAGTCTTGCCCAGCGAAGCCAGAGTGAAGCTGGATTTCCGACTGGTGCCCAATCTGGAGCCAGAGGTGGTGCTGGAGTTGCTGCGCAAGCACCTCGATCGCCGGGGTTTTGATGATGTGGAGATCGTTGGCTTTTCGGCGGAGCATCCGGCCAAGTCCTCCCCTGATGCTGGGGTAGCGCGCGCTGCCATCCAGGCAGCTAGGATTGTCTACGGCCAGGAGCCGGTGGTCTATCCCTCGATGGCAGGTAGCGGTCCGATGTATCCCCTTAGCACCGCGCTGGGCATTCCGGCGGTGTCGGGCCTGGGGGTGGGTCATGCCCAGTCCAGGATCCACGCGCCCAACGAAAACATACGGCTTGAGGACTACTTCAAGGCCGTGAAGTTCACCGGGGAGTTCATACGCGTCTTCTCGGAGATTTGAGAGGACGGAGCAGCCTAGGCTTTGGAGATGACGCTTCCGTACCGCGTGCCCTGGCTGAGACCCGAGGGTGGCGATCCGTCCAAAAAGCAGCACAGTCTCAGTGCCCGAGGATCCTCACACTCTCGTTTCGCGGCTGCCAGACGAGTTCGACCGAGCCCATCTGCGTCATCAGGTCCTCGACCCGGTCGCGGAGTTCCATCAAGTTCAGGCTCTTGGTCTTCCAGGAGCCGTCCAATTGGTGCATGACCAGACGGCTGTCCCCCCTGATCTCCACGGAGAAGTCCCTGGGAGAGCGGCGGGCTTTCTGTATGGTGTCGATGAGGTCTTCCAGAGCGGCGATGAGGGTTTGGTACTCCGCTTGATTGGAGGTCACCTTATCGCCGAGACGCAGGCGACGCTTCCTCAGTCTGCCGTCCTCGTTTCGTCTCAGCGCGTAACTGCCGTATCCCTGGCCGGGATTCCCGCGACTTCCCCCGTCGAAAACGATGGTGTAGTGTGTCATGACACTTCTCTGAACCACGCCTGGGCGCCTAGCCTAGCTGTTACAGCGGCATATTGCCGTGTTTCTTCGGCGGGTTCCGGTCTCGCTTGTTCTGAAGGGTCTCCAGCGCTTCTATCAGCCGAGGTCTGGTCTCCCGAGGCTCGATGATGTCGTCAATGTAACCTCGGGAAGCGGCGACGTAGGGGTGGGCAACTTGTTCGCGATACTCTTCCCCTAGCTTCTCTCTCTCCGCCTCGGGGTCTTCTGCGGCGGCGATCTCTTTTCGGAAGATGATGTTGACGGCTCCTTCGGTGCCCATCACGGCTATCTCGGCGCTGGGCCAGGCGTAGCTGATGTCGCCGCGGATGTGTTTCGAGCTCATGACCACGTACGCACCCCCATAGCCTTTGCGGGTGATGATGGTGACCTTGGGGACGGTGGCCTCGCAATACGCGTAGAGTAGCTTGGCTCCGTGCCGTATGATGCCCCCGTGTTCCTGCGAGACACCAGGAAGGAAACCTGGCACGTCTACGAAAGTGATGATGGGGACGTTGAAGCAGTCGCAGAAGCGGACGAAGCGAGCTGCCTTGTCTGAGGCGTTGATGTCGAGAACGCCAGCGAGCACAGCTGGCTGCTGAGCCACAATGCCTACGGAGCGGCCATTGAGTCGAGCGAACCCGATGATGATGTTCTGGGCCCAATGCTCTTGTACCTCGAGGAAATCGCCTTCGTCCACCACGTGCCGAATGATCTGTCTCATGTCGTACGGCTTGGTGGGGTTGTCGGGCACTATGGTGTCCAGTTCCTCATCCATGCGCTGAGGGTCATCCGTGCTCGGGACGAGGGGCGGATCTTCCATGTTGTTCTGGGGAATGTAACTGAGGAGCCGGCGGATGATGTCCATACAGTCCTCTTCGTCCTTGGCGGCGAAGTGCGCAACTCCGCTGATGCTGTTGTGCGCCTTGGCACCGCCCAGCTCCTCGAAGCTGACTTCCTCACGAGTCACGGCCTTGATAACATCGGGACCCGTGATGAACATATAGCTGCTTTCCTCGAGCATTATCACGAAGTCAGTGAGCGCCGGAGAGTACACAGCGCCGCCCGCGCACGGACCCATGATGGCGGAAATCTGAGGTATTACGCCCGACGAGAAGGTGTTTCGGAGGAAGATGTCGGCGTAGGCGCCCAAGGAAACCACTCCTTCCTGGATCCGGGCCCCGCCAGAGTCGTTGAGCCCGATCACAGGCGCGCCATTCTTTGCGGCGAGGTCCATGATCTTGCAGATCTTCTCGGCATGTACCTCTCCCAGCGAGCCTCCGAAGACAGTGAAGTCCTGCGAGAACACATAGGCCAGGCGACCATCGATGGCGCCCCACCCGGTCACAACGCTATCGCTGAGATACCTCTTCTCTTCAAGGCCGAAGCCGGCGCTACGATGGGTCACGAACATGTCCAGCTCGCGAAAGGAGCCCGGATCCACGAGCAACTGAATCCGCTCGCGTGCGGTTAGTTTGCCCCTGGCATGCTGCGCGTCGATGCGATCTTGCCCACCGGCCAGCTCTGCTTGCTGTCGCAATTCACGAAGCTTACGGATCTTGGGGTCCGTGCTCATGGGCCACTCCTCGTCGCTCTGCTCTGGTGCAGTTGGTGCTACTCCTCTAACATGTGCCTGGCGATGATCATACGCTGTACTTCCGAGGTCCCTTCATAAATCTCGGTGATCTTTGCGTCTCGGAAGTACCGTTCCACGTTGTATTCCCTGACGTACCCATAGCCTCCGTGAATTTGGACTGCCTTGTAGGCGGCCCACATGGCGGTCTCCGAGGCGTACAGCTTGGCCATGGCTGCCTCCAGACTGTACCGCTCCTTTCGCTGTTTCTTGACTGCTGCCTTCAAGGTCAGAAGCCGCGCCGCCTCAGTTCTGGTGGCCATGTCGGCGAGCATAAACTGGATGGCCTCCTGCTCAGCTAAGGGTTTGCCAAACTGCTCCCGTTCCAGGGCGTAGTCTCGTGAGGCTTCAATGGAGGCTTGAGCAATGCCCAGCGCCTGAGCCGCGATGCCGATCCTCCCAGCATCAAGGACTTCCATCGCTATTCTGAAACCCTGCCCCTCGTCACCTAACCGGTTGGAGACAGGCACCCGACAATCCTCGAAGGATAGTGCCGCGGTGTTGGCAGCTCGGATGCCTAGCTTCTCCTCTGGTTTCCCGGCTGAGAAACCGGGCGTGTCGGCTTCTATGAGCAGGCAGCTTATCCCATGGTGTTTGGGAGTGGCTTTTGGGTCGGTAACGCAGAACACGATGTGGAAGTCTGCCACGCCGCCGCTGCTGATGAAGTTCTTTGCCCCGTTGACGATGTAGTGATCCCCCTCCCTGATGGCCCTGGTGCGCTGGCTCGCTGCGTCGGAGCCAGCTTGGGGTTCCGAGAGGCCGAAGGTGCCGATACGCTCAAAGGAGGCCGCAGGTCGCAAGTACTTCTCACGCTGCTCCGGTGTGCCGTACTTGGCCAGTCCGTAGCAGACCAGCGAATTGTTGACGGACATGATGGTACCGGTAGCCGCACACGCCTTGGAAACCTCCTCCAGCGCAACGACGTAGCTCACTGTGTCGGCTCCTGTGCCACCATCCTCCTGTGGGACTTCGATGCCCATCAGGCCCAACTCTCCCATCTTGCGACAATTGTCGAACGGATACTCCTCGGTCTGGTCTATGATGGGTGCGGCGGGAGCGAGGACGTCAGTCGCAAAATCCCTGGCTAGTTCCTGTATCATGCGCTGCTCGTCAGTCAAGTTGAAGTGCATGTCGAATGACTCCTGTCAGTGGGTGGTGCACTGTGCACGGATATCGATCACGACCGGGTCATTGCCTGCGGGTGGCGTGCTTACATCCTCCATCCGCCGGTCACCTCTATGGCGGCGCCAGTGATGTAGCTGGCCTCGTCTGAAGCCAGGAACGCTGCTACGTTGGCGACGTCCTCCGGCGTTCCCACACGTTGGAGGGGGATCTCTTCAATCATCGGCTGGAGATACCTGTGCGGGATACCGCGCAGAAGTGGGGTGTCGATCATCCCCGGCAGTATGGCGTTCACGGTGATGTTGTGCCGAGCCAGTTCGCGGGCCGCGCTCTTGGTGAAGCCGATGATCCCGGCCTTGGAGGCGGCGTAGTTCGAATCTCCAATCGTTCCGGTCCGACCATAGACGGAGGAGATGTTCACGATTCTTCCGTACCTGGCGTCGATCATGTACCGGGCGGCTGCTTGAGTGGTCCTGAAGACACCCTTCAGATTCACGTTTAGGACTTCGTCCCAGGCTTCGTCGCTAAGTCTGAGCAACGTGGCGCTTCGGGCGATGCCGGCGTTGTTGACCAGGATGTCAATCCTGCCGAACTCACCCACGGCCGTCTCCACTAGTTGCAGGACCTCTTGTGTGTCGCCAACGTCGGTCTTCACCCCCTTCGCTCTGCTGGACTTGGCTTCGATCTGTCTGGCTGTCTGGAGGGCGGTCTGTTCGTTAAGGTCGGAGACAACCACGCTCGCACCTCTGTCTGCCAGCTTGCAGGCGATTGCCTGTCCGATGCCCTGTCCCGCTCCAGTCACGATGGCGACCTTGTCTGTCAGGATCATCTGTCACCTTCTCCACAGCACCCTGGCTCGGCCGGTCGTTGAGCTCGGGCTTTGCCGCGATCGACGCGGCGAAATGAGGTGTCCGGCGGAGACCAGCGCAGGTTTGCTTGAATCCCTATCGCCGGGACGCAGGTGAGATGACGGGGCTCACATCTCGATGCTCATAGCCACAGCCTCTCCGCCCCCCAGACAAAGGGATGCCAGTCCTAGATTGGCACCGCGCTCTCTCATGGCGTAGATGAGGGTGACCACAAGACGAGTACCGCTGCACCCGATGGGGTGGCCGAGGGCGATGGCGCCTCCATTTACGTTCAGCTTTTCCCAGTCAAGGTCCAGTTTCCTACCATCGGCAATGGTCTGAGACGCGAAAGCCTCGTTAATCTCCACTAGATCGAAATCCTGGATTTGGTGGCCGGTACGGGCCATCAGTTTCTCCACGGCATGGACGGGGGCGAAGAAGACCCACTTGGGTTCGACTGCCGCCTGTGCAAACCCCGTGATGCGGGCCAAAGGTTCTATGCCGAGCTCAGCGGCCTTGTTGGCGCTGGCGATCACCACCGCTGCTGCACCGTCGGTGATTGCGGACGAGTTTCCAGCAGTGCACTTGCCGTCATCCTTGAAGGCTGGCGGGAGCTTCGCCAGGGCCTCCATGGTGGTATCAGCACGGGGATTCTCATCGGTATCGAAGATGAAATGCTCACCCCTTCTCTGCGCAACCGTGACGGGCACGATTTCCTTCTTGAACATCCCCTGGTTGATGGCGTTGACGGCCTTCTGGTGGCTGAGCAGGGCGAACTCGTCCATCTCTTGGCGAGAGATATTCATGGCATCGGCGATGAGGTCAGCCGCATTGCCCATGTGCCAGTTCTCGATAGGGCACCAGAGGCCATCGCGCACCGTGGCGTCAACGAGCTCAGCGTTTCCCAGACGATGGCCGGTGCGCGCGTTCGCCAGCAGGTGCGGTCCCATGTTCATGCTCTCCATGCCGGCCGCCACGATGATCTCGGCGTCTCCTACGGCGATGGCATTGGCTCCCATGGCGATCGTCTTCAGACCGGATCCACAGACCTTGTTGACAGTGGTGGCTCCAACTGAGGGTGGAAGGCCAGCCTTAAGCGCTGCCTGTCGAGCAGGCGCCTGGCCGCATCCAGCCTGAATCACCTGCCCGACGAGCACTTCGTCAACCGTCGCAGGATCGATGCCCGCTCTCTGGACCGCAGCCCTGATGGCCACACCGCCCAGTTCGACGGCCGCGATGCCGGAGATGGTCCCCCCGAAACGACCGATCGCGGTCCTGGCTGCGCCGATGATGACCACCTCTGTGGATGTTATCATCTTCCATGTCTCCGCTCAGAGCCCATCCGCGGTCAATGCCAGCCTCTACCTGCTCAGCACCGCCGCCATGCCTTGTCCCCCGCCAATGCACATCGTGACCAGTCCCCAGCCATGGTCTCTTCTCTGCATCTCATGCATGATGGTGACCACCAGACGAGCGCCTGTACATCCGATAGGGTGTCCGAGGGAGACGCCGCTGCCGTGTACGTTGGTGTTGTCGAGGCTGAGCCCAAGTTCGCGCATACAGGCAATGGCTTGAGCTGCAAAGGCCTCGTTCAACTCGATGACCTCCATGTCTTCCACCGAGAGACCTGCACTATCCAGCGCCTTCCTGACACTGGGTACCACCCCGAGTCCCATGTACGCGGGATCTACGGCCCCGGAGGCGTATGACTTGATGCTCACAACAGGATCGAGACCGAGCTGATCCGCCTTCTCACGCGACATGAGGACCACTGCTGCCGCGGCGTCATTGATGCCGGAAGCATTGCCTGCGGTGACTGTACCTTCCTTCTTGAATGCTGGTGCCAGCTTGGCCATTTTCTCCAGGCTGGTGTCCATGGGCCGCTCGTCGGTGTCGAACACCACTGGATCGCCCTTTCTCTGAGGCATCACTACTGGTACGATCTCCGCAGCGAAGGTGCCGTCGGTAATGGCCCTACGGGCCCGCTGATGGCTGACAAGGCCCAGTTGGTCTTGCTCTTCACGGCTGATGCTGTATTTCTCAGCGATGTTCTCCGCAGTGAGGCCCATGTGATAGCCGTAGAATATCTCCCAGAGACCATCGTAGACCATGAGGTCGGTGGTCACCCCTGCACCGGTGACGTCCATCCGATAGCCCCATCTGGCCTTGGGAAGGCCATAGGGAGCCTGGCTCATGTTCTCCATGCCACCAGCCACAACGACCTCTGCCTGACCGAGCTGGATGGCCTGGGCTCCGAGGGTTATGGCTTTCAGGCCAGACCCGCAGACCTTGTTCACGGTGAAGGCGTTGGTCTCCTTTGATACCCCCGCGCGCATCATGGCCTGTCTAGCTGTGTTCTGACCCTGGCCAGCCTGAATCACATGGCCCATGATCACTTCGTCAATCTGGGTTGCCTGGAGTGATTGGTCCCAGTCATAGTACCGCGCTTCGAGATCGATGATCCCCGTGCCTGCCAGCGTTACAGGCGCATAGCTGAGCAGCTTCTCGCCGGGACTGGGCCGCAAGCCTGCTCGCTTGAGAGCCTCTTTGATCACCAGTGCACCGAGTTCCACCACGGCAACGTCCTTCAGCGAGCCGCCGAAGGTTCCTATGGCGGTCCTGGCCCCGCTAACAATGACGACTTCCGTCATCCTGGCACCTCCCTTATGCCACGGTCATTTATCAGCCCAGAGACTGATGGACGTTCTCCAGGCGCGCTGCAACGGCTAATAATCATATCAAATGATATGCACCTTGGCCAGTCCTCGCACGGAGCGCACGCCGGAGCGCGTCTCTGCGGAAGCTCCGCGCAGCCGCGCCGCCGGCCGAATGGCGTCGTGCCAGGGCGGCGGGATGCAGCCGGGACCGCAGCACGACCAGGCTGGGCCCCCACACTATTCTCCGTGGGGTAGCATTCGCTGTGCTGGCCCCCCGCACGAAAGTGCAGCCGTCGCGGGAAAGCGCCACTGGCGGCTATCCGAGCATCCACTTTCACAAGGAGCTGGGATAGAGATCAGCGTGGGCGAACTGCATGAGGGAGAGAAACGCGCATGGCTGCGCCAGGCAGGTGATGAGTTGAAACGAACTGGGGTGACCCGTTTCTGCCGAAGCGAGGGTCGCCTGGCGATGAACAGACACGCAGGGCCCAGAGGTTCGATTCCCGCGGCAGTGCCCCGGTGCGTTGGCGGTGTGGCTCCGCACGTCGCGAGTGCGGTGCTCCTATGCTGCCTTCTGAACAGCAGTCTAGCTACTCGCCGAGAAGGTCTTCGATAGCCCGCTGCAGGTCTTCGATCATGAAGGGTTTTGGCACGGTTGGAGTGCCTGCGCTTTCGAGAAACGCACGCGTGGAGGGACTCAGAGTGTCGCCTGTGGTGAAGATCACGCGCTTCGCCAGTTCTGGATGTGCGCTCCTGACCTTCTGGTAGAACCCCTTTCCACCGAGACCGGGCATCCTCACATCGCAAATGATCAGGTCGTACGAACCCATCTCCAGCTTCTCAAGGGCCTTCTCAGCCGAGTCCACGGCCACTGGCTGGTGGCCCGTGCGCTCCAGGACGCGCCCGATGACCTCGAGGATCTCCTCCTCGTCGTCCACGAGAAGGATTCGCCTGCCCTTGTTGGTCGGAGTGGGTTCTGGTTGCGATGACTGCTGCACAGACTCCATGGGATGGGCAACGATAGGCAACTCCACAGTGAACACTGTGCCATTATCAGGCTCGCTCTCCGCCCATATCCTTCCGCCGTGCTCCTGCACGATACCGAAGGCGATGGACAGCCCCAAGCCCGTGCCCTGACCGACGTCCTTCGTGGTGAAGAAAGGGTCGAAGATCTTGCCCAAGTGCTCTTGAGGGATTCCAGGCCCGTTGTCTAGAACCCTGATGCGGATCACCTTGCCGTCTGCCTCTGATCTCACGGTCAGATGTCGTGGGCCCTCCGTCTCCATCACGGCTTGCTGCGCGTTGTTCAAGAGGTTCAGAACGACCTGCTGCAACTGCTGTGGGGCCACCATGGTCCACGGCAACTGCTCCTGGAACTCCCTTGTCAACTCGATGTTGTCAACCTTGAACTGGTACGATCTGAGGTCTACCGTGTCTCTGAGGATTTGGTTGATGTCGGTGTATCTCTTCTCGGCCGTCTCCTTGCGAGCAAACGTCAGGAGGTTGTCGATGATCCTTGCGCTCCGCTGAGCCTCGTGGTATATGGTTTGCAGATCGGCCCTTACCCCTGGGCTGACGTCAGCGGCTTGAAGCAGCTGTGCATAGCCCATGACTGAAGTCAACGGGTTGTTGAGTTCGTGTGCGACACCCGAGACCAGTTCGCCTATGGCGGCCAGCTTCTCCGTTTGCAGGAGTTGCGCGCGCAGAGTCTTGTCGGCTGTGGTGTCTCTGACAGTATGCACCGTGCCTTTGGACTTGCCGTCCTCATCGAAGACGGGAAAGCTGAAGGCGTGAAGGGTCTTTCCGAGGCGAGGTTCCTCGAACTCAATGGATGCTGGCCCTCCGGTCTCTATAGCACGACGGTGAGGGCAGGAGGGGTTGGCCGGGTCCGTGCAGTATGAGAAGATCTCGAAGCAGCGCTTGCCGACGAGCTCGTCCAGAGGAATGTCGAGGATGTCCGCAAGCGCCGGATTGGCCCTGACTATCCTCAACTCGGTGTCGTAGACTGCAATACCGTCCCTTATGGCGCTGAATGTGTTCTGCCAGTCCTTTTCGCCCTGCGCTATCCTCTGGAAGAGCCGCGCATTCTCTATGACGACAGCCAGGTGACCGGCCAGGGTGGAGAGAAAGCGCACAGTATCTTGGGAGAAAGCCGCACGTCGGTCGCTCTCGACGTTGAGAACGCCAATGATTCTGTTGCCGACCGCCAGGGGTACGCACACTTCGGAGCGCACGTTCTCATTACCCACGATGTAGCGAGAGTCCATAGTGACGTCAGGCACGTTCAGCGGCTCGCCGGCCAAGGCGACCCAGCCGGTGATGCCTTCGCCCAGCCGAGGCTCTATTCTCCTCGTGACGTCTGCAGCGTAGCCCGCGCCAGCCGCTATCCTCAGTCTCTGCTCTTCCTCGTTGATGAGCATAACGGCGAGGGCGGAAAAACCCAGTGTCTGCTGGAGGCTGCCCACGATTCGGTCCAGGATTTCGTTAGGATTCCACGTCGAATTGGCGGCCACTGATATCTCGTGCAGAGCAGAGAGTTCATCTAGTCTGGTTCTCGTTCTTTCGTACAGCTGCGCGTTTTCGATGGCCAGTGTCGCCTGATTGGCAAGGGCTTGTAGCGTCGCCAGTTCTTCTTGACCGATTTCCTGATAGCGCTGGGTGGCGGCTGTCAGAACACCTAGCGGCCTGTGGTCCAGCACGAGGGGCACGGCGACCATGGTACCCAAACCGAGCAGGTTCTGTACAGCGCTGGCCGTGCTCTCGTCGAGAATTGATCCGAACAGATCGTGGAGCCGGTTAGTGGTCAAGATCCTGCCCGTGGACAGGGCATCTATCACAACGTCACTGTCGGGCCGCAGTGGTAGCCGCATCCCGGCCCATTCCGTACCAGCGATCCGCTCTATGTCCTGGAGTTGTGACTTGCTTAGGCCGCTGATGGCTACGTTCTCCACTATCATCTTCTCTAGCTCCACCACCCCGATGGCGGCTGCTGCATAGCCCAAACCCTGCACCACGCTGTCTACAACGCTCTGGAGCACCTTGTGCAGGTCGAGGGTGCGCGCCAGCGAAGCTCCGGTCTGCTGGATCGCGACCAGTTGCCTGTTCATGGCCTCGAGATCGGCCAGGTGTGACTTTATCTCCTCGTAGAGCCGGGCGTTCCGCATGGACACGCTGAGCTGGCCGGTTATGGCTTGCATAGACATCAAGTCTGTGTGATCGAAAGCATTCAGTTCCGAAGAGTGCACGTCAAGCGCCCCGACGACTTGCGTGCCAATCTGGATGGGGACCACAAGTTCCGATTTGGTGAAGGGCATGTCCGGGAAGCCCTCCAGATACCGTGGGTCCTGCGCTACATCGTTAAGCACGAGGGCCTCTCCTTCCCTGACCGCCCAACCGATGAGCCCTTCATGGATGCTCTGACGATAGCCGGGGATGTGCATGTAGCTCTCGCAACCAACGTCGGCCAGTTGGACTACCTCACCCGTTTCTTCGTCGATGACGAGGATGGACACGAACTGGTAGCCGAAGGCTTCCTGGATGGCGTTTGCCGTCTCCTGAAGCAGTTCATCGAGGTCGAGGCTGGATGTAGCGCGCCGGCCGACCTGGTTTATCACATCCAGCTGGACCGCGCGTCGTTTCTGCCGCGCATACAAGCGGGCGTTCTCGATCGCCATGGCGACTTGGTTGCCTATGGTGGTCGCCAGTTCCACTTGCCAGTCTGAGAATGGGCGCGTCTCAGTCGAGTAGTCCAGGGCCATGAGACCGATGATTTGTTCTCTGGTGACGAGAGGAACCAGAAGTAGGCTCTTGACACCAAAGGGCTCGACCCATGATCGTGGCAGTTGGGAGATCGAATCCGAGTCGAGGACTATCGTCTCCCCATGCCTGATCACGTTGGCGATGACGGGAACATCGTCCACCTTGTCAGCGGTGAGGTTGTTCCTGAAAACCTCCCACAGTTTATCGTCTGGCAAGCCCGACGCGAACTGCGACATCATGGGGACCAGCGTGCTGCTGTCTCCTTCGAGAAGCAGGATGCTGCACCGCTCCGCCGCGCAGGTCTGGGCCGTTCTCCGGGCCACGATCTTCAGTACCTGCACGGGGTCCAGCGTCGACCCGATGGCTTGGGAGATCTCGTTCAGGGCTGCCAGTTCCTGGACCCGACGTTCCTTCTCGGCGAAGAGTCTGGCGATGTCCATACCCACGGCGACCTGCCGTGCGAAGAAGTCCAGTAGTCTAAGGTCGAAGGGTTCGAAGCGCCCATGGCCGGCGTCGAGCAAGGTTACCGTGCCCAGGACTCCTGCCTTGGATCGTAATGGCACACAGACGAGGGTGCGGAACTGCTCTCCCCCCATGATGGGCGCGGCGTCGGAGCCTCCTGCGGAATCGCTGATCACGATCGGCCGCCTGATGTCCGCCACTCTGCCCGCTGCCTGCTCTCCCACGTTCAGCTTGGGGTGCCTTGCCACATACTCCGGTGACAATCCTCGCTGACTATGCAGCCTGAGTTCCTGCCCATCCGTATCGAGGAGGTGTATGGCACCCTTCTGGGCATCGAGCAACTCCAGTGCCTTGTCGAGGGCGACGCTGAGGAGCTTGTCCGGTTCGAAGATGCCATCCATGGCCGAAATCGCGCGGCTGAGTGCCTCGAGGTCAGTAGGGGGATTAGCCTTCGCATCCATCAGTCGATTTTCCGTGATGGCAGGCGGTTTCATCTCCGCAGCTCTCCAAGGCGAGTCATGGTCAGGGACCAGGTTCGTAGCTCTGGCTGAGGGTGCTCAACGCCAGCAACCACGATTCTCTGAACCTGACCAAATCCGCGCTGATACGGATATTGTGTCTCTGGAGCAACACCACCGGGACCATGAGATTGAAGAGCTCGATCTTCTTGTTGATGATCTGCGCACGCTCACGATAGCGGGAAGCAGTTAGCTGGAATGCACCTTCTAGGTCATGTTTCGCATGCAGGTCGGTTGCCAAGTCTGCAGAGGTCCGGCCGGCCGCGAGAAGTTGGCTTGCGAGGAGCAGCCGGCACTCCTCTAGGTCCCTCCGGAGTTCCCTATCCAGTTCGATCCACTTCGGAGCGAAGCCACTTGTCTTGAAGATCCAATAGGCTGTTTCCCATTCAGGCTTGACAGAGGGATTGGGGCTGGGACTGAGAAGCCTCCCTTTGCCGGCCAGGTCGTCGAACAGGCCCTTGTCATGAGCTTCGCGGATCTTCCCTTCTACCACTTCTGGCCAATTGATCAAGCTTATCTTCAGAGAGAGGTCTCTCCTCCCGTCTCACATATGTTCGCCTCGGGCAGCCTGTAATCGCGCGACTGGTGCGTCACCGGGTGTTCCTTGTGCCGAGCGCTGTCACTGCCAGGGGCGGCGTCGTGATGGGATGACACCCCTGGCTGTGCCAACTCACCAGCCCAGGCAAATGAATCCTGATCCGGAATCGCTCGGGACAAATGCTGGAGACGGTTCAGTCTCTGGCGCGGAGCAGTTCTTCGATCTTCTTATCCAGCTCCTGTATCTTCAGCGGCTTCGCCAGATAATCATCGGCACCAGCGTGCAGGATCTTGCGGATGTTCTCCTCGGTGGCGAAGCCAGTAATGGCAAGGATCTTGATATGCTTGGTCGCGGCGTCGGTCTTGACCCGATGGCAGACCTCGAAGCCGTCCATTCCTGGCAGCATGATGTCCAGGACGATGAGATCCGGCTCGAAGGAGATGACCTGCTGCCCCGCGTCGAACCCGTCCGAAGCTGTCGAGAGCTCGTACTTGCTTTCAAGCCGCAATGCGCCTTCGATGAACGTGACCACCGTGGGCTCGTCATCTACAATGAGTATGCGCTTCTTGTTACGACGCTTTCCGAAAAAACCTTCATCCACGAACATGCCGTTTCGCAGGAGAAAGTCCTTGAAATCGGTGCGCAGGACACGGTAGTGCCCACCGGGTGTCGTGAACACCGGCAGCTTGCCCGAATCAATCCATTTGAGGACCGCCGCGCTCGTCACTTCACAGTAGGTGGCTATGTCTCCTGTAGTCAGGAATCTCTGCCTTCTCATGTGTCCTCTCTTGCACGAGCGGCTGCTCGACGCGAGTTCGCGTTGTTGCTATTGTCTGCGTAATTGACGATTTGCTCTCAGTGTACCTGCATTCCGTGCCAAAGGCAATAGGAGAAAAGTACCTCTTCACTCTACTGGTGAAAGGTGGTAGAACCCGAGGCCGCGAGTGGGCGTGGAGCGCTCCACGCAGGAAAGTGCTGAACGCGGGACTGTGCTCCACGCACAGCCAGGTAGGAGGTCGGATTCGGCGCGGTAGGTGATGGCGTGTAGCGAATACAGTCAGATAGACGAAGGCCCAGCACGCGGTGCGGGGATGGGAGCCCGCATCAAAGACGACGCTTAGCTGCGGTTTTCCGGGTCGATCTCGAGGAGGGCTTTCACTTCTTCGTCCGATGTCTGGTCGAAGACGTTGTAGAACGCACCAACTGCCCAGAAGATCTCGGGTGCATGCAGGCAGTAGAGCTGATCCACCTCCTGTCTCAGGCTCTCGATACTGTCTCTGGGCCCGACGGGGATGGCCAGGATCAGTCTTTGTGGTTGTTGGCTCTTGATGGCTTTGATGGTAGCGAGAGTGGTAGCGCCAGTTGCCACTCCATCGTCGACCAGTATGACCACCTTGCCTGCCAGATCCGGGCTTGGTCGCTCTCCTCGGTACTCGGCCAGTCGCCTATTGATCTCTTGTGTCTGTCTTGCTGACTCTTGATCGATATAGCTTTGCGGCACACCCAGCCTTCTCACCAACTGGTGATCGATGATCTGCGTTCCGTCGCTGGCCACGGCCCCGATCGCCAACTCGGGATTGTGCGGGGCGCCAATCTTGCGGGTGATGTAGACATCGAGAGGGGCGTTCAGGGCTTGTGCGATTTCGTGACCGACCACTACCCCGCCGCGGGGAATAGCCAGCACGATCAGGTTGGGTGTCCCTTTCCATGACGCCAGTTCTCCAGCCAAGGCTCTCCCGGCTTCGTGGCGATCCTGAAACATCATGCCGACCTCCCTACTTCTACTCTATGGCCAAGGCCAGGGCCTTGTGCACTGCGTCGACGGGGTCGGAGGCCGGGACGATGCCCTGCGACTCGTCCCGGCCCTCTTTGCCTATTCTCCACGAGCACAGCCCCACAACAGGGATTCCGAGTTTCAAGGCGTGGGCAATCTCTGACAACGTGCCGAAGCGTCCGCTGACTGCAATCACCGACTGAGCCGAGCTCACCACGATCACATTCCGAGCTTCCCGCATGCCGGTCACAATAGGGATGTCAACGTAGGGGTTGGCGTCACGGCGGCTGGTGCCAGGCAGGATGCCGATAGTGAGGCCTCCCGCTTCCTTGGCCCCTCGACATGCGGCTTCCATGACCCCGCCCAACCCTCCGCAAACCACAGCGGCCCCCTTCTTTGCCAGCAATCGGCCCACCTCCTCGGCCAAGAGAGCTGTATCCGCGGAGCAGAATCCATCTCCGATCACGGCCACCATCATCCTGGTTACTCCAAGGTCACGGCTGCCAAGCGTGTGTACCTGGCACCGGAAGGAGAAAGCTCGCTTTTGATCAGGCAGACATCACGCACCTGCATTTGACCCAGCGAGCCCACGTCTTGTTCTGCGATCATGTCCCCGAGGCGACGCCGCTCGCTCGCCGCGACATCGCGAGCCACTCGCCCCAGGGTCAAGTGCGGTGTATAGCTTCGCTTCTCTGCAGGATAGCCCAGTACAGAGAGGCGATCTTCGACGGCGGTCTGGAGGCGCGCCAGTGTCCCGGTATCTCCTTCTGCTCCGACCCAAATCACGTTCGGGCGGCTACTGCTCGGGAAACAGCCCAGTCCAGAGAAAGTGATGGTGAAGGGCTTAACGCCCTCGCTCCCCTGGGTTACGGCGTGAACAATCTCCGCGATCGTACTTGCCGGTACATTGCCCAGGAACTTTAAAGTGAGATGTATCCCCTCCGGCTTCACCCAGCGCACATGGTCCGCAACGCCCTTGCTCTTGAGAGAGTCCTGGATGCGCCCCAGCTCTCTCCTCACGTTCTCCGGGAGCTCTATGGCCACGAAAGCCCTGATCTGTTCCATCCCTTCGCCGTCGTGATTATATCACACCACTCTGCCTTGCTCCAATCCGGTGCGTGTCCGGCCCTGACTGCACTCTCGTCTTCCACGGGTGCGCCAGCATCTTTCCGCGAATCCTTGGTTGGGGCTTACCGCCCTCGAGTATTCACGCACGCGCAGCGCCATGGTGTTGTCGCTGTCGAATAGGGTCGCCATCTGGGACTGATAGGCTGCGATCGCCTCGATCTTTGCCTTAAGGCACTCCTCGTCGAGCAATTGCAGTTCTGACTCCCAATCCTGCGTTCCGAGTGTTGTGAGCGCATCTGTGAGAGCGCCGGGCCTGTCGACATAGGGGTAGTCTTCGTAGAACACGATCTGGCTGAATCGGGCCTGCAGGCTGAGAAGCGAGTCTCTGACCAACTGGTGATCCACATGGTTTCCTACAGCCAGCGGCGCGTAGACTGTGACGTCTTGTGACGTGTGCAGGCCGGCGACCATGGCTGCCAATCGAGACACAAGCCTGGCCTCCGAGGGATGGATGGGGCCAAACAGCTCTTGGTCTGAAGAGTACAGAAAGGAGCCGTCATGGAAGCGGTAGATGGCGTCAACGTATGGCAGGTGCAGGTAATCTGCGCCGAGGAGGTCCATGGCTCTTCGGTCTTCCTCCCTGCGCACGGTAGTCGGATGGGTAGCGTTCCCCCATCTGCTGTGTATCTGGGTTGCATATGGAGAGAGCTCCAGGTGCTGTGGCTCACCGGCGAAGACAGTGACGACCAGTACCGGAGTCCCGCTGAGGACCTGTCGGCGGATCAGTCCTCCGCAGGATAGGACCGCATCATCAAGGTGCGGTGACAAAAAGATGGCTGGCGCGCTCACGTCCTGAGTCTCCGAAGGGCAAGACTATCACACTTGCGTGCTCTGGGCCACAGGTCTTGTTGCCGATGACTGGAACGGGCAGTGGTTCGTCCGAGCCAACGCTGGTACTGGCGTAGTGTGGCCAACGAACTCGTCTGTCCGTCGCTGGAGACGGCGGCGGTCATTTCCGCGGATTGCACGACACCACGTTTGACTTTGTCGTGAATTGTGATAACATACCGCCCAAAAAGCGGAGGCTTTAGAGAAGGTGAAGAGAACGTTGCTCGCAGCTCTCGTTGCCGTGGTAGCGGTAGTCGCGGCCTGTAGCGCTCCAGAGGTTCCCGCACCGCCGTCTGGCATACTCACACCGCGCCCCAGAGGCACCGATACTCCAACGCCGGCGAACGACGAAGAGGCCGTCATGCAGTTGCTGAATGCGGAGGCTGAGGGTATTGTCTCACAGGACATAGATCGCTTGATGGAGATCTGGCACGAGGATGGGGTGGTCACCGACGCCAACCACACTCCTGACAACCCTTCTGACGATCGCGTGTGGGACGGTATTGCCGCCATCCGGGAGAGGTACGTGAACGAGATCTTCCCATCCGCTCCCAGCTCGGTGACCCACCCTGATGCGGAGGTGACGGTCGAGGGCAACACTGCTACGGCTGTCAGTACCACGACAATCGGCATAGACCACGCGCCTGGTGGCGACCAGTGGACCTTCGTCAAGACAGAAGGCCGCTGGTTGATCACCGGTCTGACCTTCAATCTCGAAACCCAATAGCCTTGTTGACGGTGCATCTGTCAGTCCGATGGTGACCGTGTGGCGGTGGGGAGCTGAGTCTCTCCCTGGCCGCCATCTCCATCGGAGACGGCTTCGACAGAAAGGGGCGAACAGTGGGCGAACTGGACCAGATCATCAGTGTGGCCCGAGGAGAAGAAAAGGCAGATTTGCTGCTGAGGAACACCCGGCTAGTGAATGTCCTTTCGGGCGAGATTCACGAGACCGACGTCGCGGTGGCTGGCAGTCGCGTCGTCGGACTGGGGCAGTACGAGGCCAAGGAGGTATTGGATCTTCAGGGTTCCTACCTGTGCCCTGGGTTCATTGACGGTCACGTACACATCGAGAGCTCCATGCTGCGGGTTCCTGAGTTCGCGCGGGTCGTGGTGCCCCACGGGACGACAACGGTTGTTGCTGATCCCCACGAAATAGCCAACGTCCTGGGGTTGGATGGCATTATGTACATGATGGAATCAAGTAGGGACAGCCCTCTTGAGGTGTACTTCATGTTGCCCTCGTGCGTTCCGTCCACCGAGCTGGAGACGGCGGGTTCCCGCTTGATGTCCTATGACCTTTCTCCACTGCTCCGTGAAGACTGGGTGGTGGGTGTGGCTGAAATGATGAACTATCCTGGGGTCTTGGACAGGAACGGGGATGTCCTGGCAAGGATAGCTATGGCCGGGGGCAAGCGAGTGGACGGCCACGCACCGCGTTTGTCCGGCAAAGACCTGAACGCCTACATTGCCGCGGGCATCGCCTCAGACCACGAGAGCAGTTCTCTTGGGGAGGCCAGGGAGAAGCTGCAGCGAGGGATGTACGTCATGATCCGCGAGGGCAGCGTCGCCAAGAACATGGAGGCGCTGCTGCAGTTGGTGACTCCAGAGAACGCGCGAAGGTGTATGTTGGTCAGCGACGACAACGATCCCGCGGAGTTGCTTGAGTACGGACACATGGATCACATAGTGAGGAAGGCAATAGGCTTGGGCTTGAAGCCCGTGCTGGCAATCCAGATGGCCACCATCAACGCTGCGGAGTACTTCGGGCTGCGGGACCTGGGTGCGGTCGCTCCCGGCTATCGGGCCGACATGGTGGTACTCGATGACTTTGACAGTTTCCAAGTCGACAAGGTCTTTCGAGGAGGTCGCTTGGTTGCCGAGAATGGCGAGATGCTCGACATGGGCGGCGAGCGTCGGCCGGTTCCACTGCGGGGCACGGTAAACGTGGCATGGATAGAACTGGAACACTTTCGCATCGAAGCCCAGGGCACCAGCGCCAGAGTGATCGAGCTGACGCCCAACCAACTCGTAACCAACCAGTCGGTGGAAGCAGTCAAGACAGTGGATGCTCTTGCTGTGGCCGACGTTGAGCGAGACATTCTCAAGTTGGCCGTTATTGAAAGGCATATGGCCTCCGGGAACACCGGTCTTGGTTTTGTGCGGGGGTTTGGGCTAAAGCGCGGTGCCTTGGCTTCTTCGGTAGCCCACGATTCGCACAATATCATTGTGGTGGGCACCAGCGACGAGGACATGATGACCGCTGCAGTGCAGATCGTCAAGATGCAGGGAGGACTGGTTGTCGCAGCCGAGGGGAAGGTCCTGGCCACGGTGCACTTGCCAATAGCTGGTCTGATGTCCGAGAAGTCAGCGCGGGATGTGATGAACGAGATGGAGGGGATCGAGAAGGCTGCCAGAGAGCTGGGCTGTACTGTGCGTTCCCCCTTTATGGCCATGTCTTTCCTGGCTCTGCCGGTTATACCTCAGCTGAAACTGACCGACAAGGGCTTGGTGGATGTGAAGAAATTCGGCTTTGTGCCCCTCTTTGTGGACAGCTGATCAGGCGGACGCCCAACCCGAACCCGCTGGCTCTCCACGCGTCTGGGTGCAAGCCAATCATCTGCCCCGTCTGCAATACCTCTTCTCAGGCGCCGCACAATATCTCTAGCAAGAACATGCAGCCCGCGACTCCCCCTTGCCAACCTGGCAAGCTCGCATGGCCGATCATAGACGGTGCCTACGGCGGTTCCAGGCCATGCCTGTCGAGGAGTTCTACGTCCTTCAGGAGAGTCTTTGTGGGGCCGTCCGCGACGACTCTCCCCCCGTCCAGGATGACAGTGCGCGGCAGCAGTTCGTCCACCAGGCGTATGTCGTGAGTAGCCACAACCATGGCTTGAGGCAACGACCCGAGAAGGCGGATCAGGCCCCGCCTTGCACGGGGGTCCAGTTCTCCCGACGGCTCATCGAGGGCTAGGATCGCCGGTCGCATCGCCAGTACTGTGGCTATGGCAATGCGTTTCTTCTCCCCCAGACTCAAGTGGTGTGACATGCGATGTTCGAAACCGTCCATTCCGACCACGGCCAGCGCCCAACGTACGCGGTGGCTGACTTCCTCCTCGTCCAGGTTCATGTGCAGCGGTCCGAAGGCCACATCCTCGAACACGGTCGGGGAGAAGAGTTGGTCGTCTGGGTGCTGGAAAACCAGCCCCACCTGGCTGCGGACCAAGCCCAGGTTGCCATTGCTCAGCTCTCTGCCCATGATCCTTACCACACCCTGTCCAGTGAGGATGCCATTGAGGTGAAGCAGTAGCGTCGACTTCCCGGCCCCGTTGGGTCCGACGATTGCCACTTTCTCCTGCTCGTGGATCACAAGGTTGATGTCGTCAAGCGCCCGTCGGCCGTCTGGATAGCTGAAGGAGACACCGACTAGCTCAATAACGGGTCCCGGCTTGCTGTCCGCCACTTCAGGGATGCCCTCCTGAGCCAGGCTGTTCTTCGAGGCGCAGAGCGGCACCATAGATGAGGTAGCCATCTTACGTTCCTCGCTCGATACCACTTAACAGCAGCACGGCCAGGAGATAGATCAGAAAGGCCGCAATGACCAGAAAATCACCAGGCCCCAATTCTCTGGAGCTCATGGTACGGATAGCCCCATCGAAACCTCTGGAGAGCATGGCAGCATGGATGCGTTCGCTCCGCTCGTAGCTACGCAAAAACAGAGAGCCGATCATGCCTCCCAGCACTCTTGTCTTCCAGATGATGCTTCCTTGGGCCGCTCCCTTGGGGCTAGCGCTGCGGGCTTCCCTGGCGCGGTGCAGCCGGAGGGCTTCATCCGCGATAATGAAGATGTAGCGATACATGAAGGAGATCACGGACACCAGGACCTTAGGGACCCTCAACGACCTCATGGCGGACACGAGGTCCGGAAAGGTGGTTGAGGTCACAAGCATTGTGGCAATGAGTACCGATAGCCACGCCTTGGTGAGAATGCTGGAGAAAGCGACGATGCCCTCGTAGCTGATGGAGACAGTCCACTGAGCCAACTCGACGGCGACGACCGTGGTCCCTTCGCGAGTGAAAATCAGCGTCAATGCCGCCATGGCGAAAGGGATTGCCACCAGTGATCTCTTGAGGACTAGCGCAGGACTGATGTGCGATACTCCCAGGACGAAGCCTATGGCCAACAGGACCAGAAGATACGAAAGCCAAGCCCCCGCGGGCAGAGCAGTGATGGCCACGATGAAGGCCAGCGTGAGGACCAGCTTCACCCTGGCATCGCGGCGATGGATCGGACTGTCACCTTCCTGGTGAACGTCTAGTACCTGGATGTGGGTCAAGGATCCTCCACGGAGTGCTGCGCACGTGGCTCGGAGGTTTGGCTGGTCCGGAAGTCTGACCCGCTGGTCGCGCCGGTAAGCTGACCTACCGCGCCTCCCCCTCGGGGCCCCTGCTTCGCAGTGCATAACCCGCTCCCAGGGTTATGCCGAAGACGATCAACACGCCGACCACCCCTGCCAGGATGGTGGCCAGGGATTCGCCAGGAATGCCCGGCAGGACGTAGTCTGGTATGATCTCGTACAACGGCTCCTCCGCCGCATCACTGAACCCCTGATCATCGGCCACTCTCTCCAGGCCATCAGGCCAGGGAGACGCCAGAGGGGACACGAGGGTAACGGCAAGCGCAATGACGAGACCGACAATCCACCAAGTCCTGTTTCTCATAGGTGACCTCCCTAGCTCGCAGCCGGGCGGGATCCGACTAAGTCACGCCTCGTAGCTGAGATGAAAGCTAGCGCTGCCACTGTGATCAACCCCTCGCCCACGCCGATGAGAGCGTGGATGACCCCCATGGCGGGCAGCGCAACCTGGAGCGGTGAGGAACCCGAAAGACCAAGCTGGGCCGCGCACGCCAATGAGGCTACGAAGACCGATAACCAGGCGGCCGCGAAGGCGCTCGCCAGATTGACCCACGCTCTCCCACCGAGCATTCTCTGCAAGATAGCGTATACGCAGTAGCCGACGAGGCTAGCGATCACTGCCATGTTGAGGATATTGGCACCCAGCGCGATGAGCCCGCCATCTTGGAAGAGGAGAGCCTGGACTACCACCACACTGGTTATGACCAGCATGCCCGCCCAAGGTCCCAGCAGTATGGCTGCCAGAGCAGCGCCTATCAGATGCCCCGACGTGCCACCAGCCACCGGGAAGTTCAACATTTGGGCGGCGAAGATGAAGGCAGCCATGACACCCATGAGGGGCACCTGCTTCTCGCCCAGTTGTCGGTTGGTTTTCGTGATGGCACAGGCCAGGGCTGCAATGGAGAGCAGCCAGGCCAACCCTGCGACAGTCAGGGAGAGGAAGCCATCCGGGATGTGCATGGCCTTGGGCAGCAGCGAGGGGATTAGCCATGAGGTGGCTGCGATCATCATCTTGTCCTCCTTGTCTTTCTGATCGTGTCAGAGAGACGCGCAGAAGATCCGGTGTGTCTGACGGCCGCGTGGGCTGCTCTGTGGCGTGCCGTTCGGATGATTGTCCATTCTCACTAGCCTATTCACTGCCCGTATTGCAGCTGCTGCATATCCCAGGAATCGCCAGATGTTCTATCTCGCTATGGAAATCGTATTCCTGCTCAATGACCTGTCTCAGTGGATCCAGCAATGAGTTGTCAAAGTCGAGTATCTTTCCGCATTCGGTGCAGATGAGATGATGGTGAAGTCCTTTGCTGAGCAGCTCATACTGGGCATGCCCGCGGCCCAAGTTCGTCTCACTGACCAGGTGGAGAGTCTTAAGCAGGTCCAGCGTGCGGTAGACGGTGGAGATGTCCAGATACGGATAGGCCTCACGAACAGTTTCATGGATCTCTTCTGCGCTGATGTGGCCGACGCTGTGGGCGATGGCTTCGAGAATCATCATGCGCTGAGGGGTGAGACGGTATCCTATCTGCTGCAAGGCCTCGACTACCTCGTGGTGGTGGGTCATGGCACCTCCCGCAAACAATTACGAGTGTAGCACAAGCGCGATTCGCTGTCAAATGCGACTCACATGCAGCAGCGACTAGCTCGTAGATACTACGGTGGTCTATCTCATGGTGAGGGGAGGTTGGGGACTGGTACTGCGCAGATGGCGTGGACCTGGGGCAGAAGGATCAGACTCAGGCGCTGGACACGAGCCTGTCGAGTTCCGCCGCTATCAGCTGCGCTTCCTTCACTAGGTCGGTGGCCGCCTCGAAGACCGCCAGGCCCTTCATGTCGGCTTCGATGGCCAGCGGGCTGTAAGGGAGGAAGCCCAGGACAGGCAGATCGGGACCATGCTCACGGACGAACTGCCGGTCACTCTCATCGCGGACGGAGTTGCCCACCAGGAAGAGGCGCGGGATGCCGATGTCCTGTGCCAGCCGTTGAATCAGTTCGGCGGTCTGAAGGCTTCGACGTCCCGGCTGCACGACAATCAAGAAGGCGTCCACGGCCTGAGCGGTGGCTCGGCCCAGGTGCTCGACGCCGGCCTCCATGTCCATGATCACCTCTTCTGAGGACTGGTCTAGCAAGAGGTGGGTGACCAAGGTCTTGACTAGGACGCTCTCCGGGCAGATGCAGCCTCCTCCGCCTTTCTTGACCGTACCCAACTGCAAAAGCCTGATCCCACGATACTCGGCACTGAAGCGGTCCGGGATATCTTCCACCCGAGGGTTCATCTTGAACCATCCGCCTACGCCCCCTGGCTTAGCGCCGGTACGTTCCTCGATGAGTTCGTCCATCTCGGCTATGGGCGTGATCTGGGACACCAGATCCTGGGGAAACCCCAGGGCCGAGGCAAGGTTGGGGGACGGGTCAGCATCGATGACGATAACCTTGCGGCCTTGTTGAGCATAGGTATGGGCCAGTAGACTGGTGACCGTGGTCTTGCCTACCCCGCCCTTTCCGGTTACTGCTATCTTAGACACAGCTCCTCCTAGTTTCTCGTTCCGCCCAGCGGCTTCCACCAAGCTCAAAGCAATCCGTCAAGGGCATCGAAAGCCTTTTCGACTGCCTGACGGGCAGGGGCTTCATGCGGCAGTTGAACCAGGGGACAACCCAAGCTGTCGTACTCGGCCACCAGGGGGTCCATCGGGATAACTCCCGCGAGCCTCAACTCCTTGTCCTCGATGAACTGTGTGAGATTCGGCGTGAGGACTGGTTCTCCGTTGTCGTTCGTCGGTACTCGGTTGACGATGAGGCACACTTGCCCGACCTGGGTCCTCAGTTCGTGGATAAGCTGGGAAACCCTCTCCGCGGTTGCCAGGCCCCTGATCGTTGGATCGGAGACGATGAGCAGGATATCTACATTCTGCGTCGTGCGCCGGCTCAGATGCTCGAGTCCGGCCTCGTTGTCTATCACGACGTAGCTATAGGATTTGGATAGACGGTCGATCGACTGTCGAAGCATGCTGTTGGCGGCGCAGTAGCAGCCCGGACCCTCCGGTCGTCCCATCGCAAGAAGATCGTATCCGTCTTCTTCTACGAGGGCCTGATTGACCCTGAGCTCCAGATACTCTGGCTTGCTGATACCTGATAGGAAGGTTCCCGAACTGACTTGTTGTGACGTATCTTCGCGGATGTCACCCACGGTCTCGCCCACGGAGGCACCCAATGTGAGATCCAGATTGGTGCTGGGATCGGCATCGATGGCCAGCACCGGCCCTCTGCCCCTGTCAACGAGATACCCAATGAGAAGGGCCGATACCATGGTCTTACCAGTGCCGCCCTTTCCGGCCACCGCTATGATTCTTGCCATCTCAGCTCCATTCCAAGTCTCCAAACCTGGCTGCATGCCGCACTATCACCTGTGTAGACTCCGAGGACCCACGAGAAGGGCAGAGATCAGGACTCGTCCTGCACCAGGGTGTAGCCGCTGGTTAACTCAGCGATCCCCGAGATGGTGGCGCGGACCGAGCAGTACTTCTCCTCCGAGAGCCTGATCGCCCTCTCAACTGCCTCTCTCGATAGCCCGCGCCCGGTCAGTCTGTACTCCAGGTGGATCTTCCGAAACGTCCACGGTGGATCAGGATCTTGTTCACCTGTCAGCTGGATCTCCAGGCCGGTCAGGTTCCGGCGACCTTTCTTGAGAATAGAGACCACATCTATACCGGTGCAACCACCGAGCGCAATGAGAAGCACTTCCGAGGGCTTCAGACCCGTCCCGTTCTCTTCGTCCTGAGTGGACATGACCAAGCTATGCTTGGTGCTGTCGGTGCCCACAAACTGTCCACCACCTGTCCACTTTACTATCGCTTGGGCCACGATCTCCTCCATGTTCGTCGGTGTCGTGCCGCGGTTCATCCCTGGAGAATGCATAACAGGGGAAAGCGTGGTATGGACTTGGCACATAGCACCTCGCCACAATTGGAGCTGCTGCGTTATCCTCCTCGGCCAGGATATGACGTGCCGAAAGCTTGGCTCCGGTACTGTGGCGGGGTTACTGTTGCTGCTTCTCCCTGCTGCGGGCGGACCCGGTTGTGGCTTTGGGCGATTGTCGACGCGCCGTGGCGATCAATCTCCTCAACGGCTTGGGGCCACCTCGGGCACTTGTCCACTGGTGCATCTGGCGTTGCGGCCTGACGCGCTCGCCACCGATCACTCTCCTGATGCTTTCTTAGGCGGCGATTCGCCGGTCCAGGCCACCTCTCTGCTATGTCCAGTCTGGACGCGCTCTGCGCCGAGTCTACGTTGATCCTTAGACTGGTGACTCCAGCGCGCGGGTCCTATTCTACCTTGTAGACCTTGTCGCCGGGGCGTGCCTTCTCGTCGAGTTTGAGCGCAATCTCCTGGCCAGCTTCGCCCTTCTCGATGGGCTGGTGCTCGACTTGCATGGAGCCTACCTGCTGCTGAAAGTCACGCTCGCCTCCGGCGATGCGAATCTCGTCTCCCAGCTGAAGCGGCGCAGTGAGCAGGATGACAGCCACTCCGATCTTCGAGAAGTAGTTCGTAACTGTGCCGATTTCCTTCTCCGCCATTGCGATCAGCCTCCCTTCGCGTTGAACTGTAGCTCACTCACTGTTCCCGAATCCAGGCATCTTGCCTGTTCCGGAGGAGCGTTTCGTAAGTGAGCACAGCCCCCTGTGCGCACTGCTAGCCCATGGTCCTCAGCGTCTCACGTTTGTAGCCATCTGCCATGACCATGGCGAACCTTTAGCCGTGACCGGCAATGCTCTCCTCACGGTGTGCCGAGGTCGTCAACGCTGGTGTCCACGTACTTGTCCCCTTCTTCAATGAGCATGATGGGGATGCCGTCTCGTATGGGGTACTTGCGGCGACAGTCGTCATTGGTGCAGACCAGCCAGGTCTCCTTGACCAGTTCAACTTTGGCCTTGCAGGCAGGGCAGGCCAGAATGCGCAACAAATCGTCACTGATCATTTCCGTGTCTCCTCTCTGTCTCCGACGCAGTATGTCGATCATACCTAGTATAGCATTTCCCGTGTCGAAGCTCAACCGTTGCGCCCTCAGGTGGAGTGGTGGTGTGCCGGATTGGGCGCTGAAGTCTCGGCCGCTGTCTGGAACGAACTGTGCAAGACGGGCCCGGTGCACTCCGGATGCGCGTGTCGACATGGCAGCACCTCGCGGGCTTGCCTGCGGCGACGCAGTGTGTTATGATTTGATGGATAGGCAGATAAAACACGTCCTCTGACCGGGCGGGGAGTGCCAGGTCGCGCCGTGTTTCGTGCGCGCCAGGTTCCCGCACGGAATGAAGGGGACGGACGTCTAAAACAAGAGAAGGAGTACGACAATGGCAGTGGTAGAGATGAAGGAGTTGCTTGAGGCGGGTGTGCATTTTGGGCACCGAGTCAAGCGGTGGCATCCCAAGATGCGTTCCTACATCTTCACGGAGCGCAACGGTATCCACATTATCGACATTCAGCAGACAGTGGAGCGGCTGGAGACCGCGACGGAGTTGATCAGACAAGACATCAGTGGCGGCGGGATGCTCTTGTTCGTGGGGACCAAGAAGCAGGCGCAGGAGAACATCGCCGGGGCAGCGCAGAGGTGCAGAATGCCCTACGTCAATGAGCGCTGGCTCGGCGGCACACTGACCAACTTCCGCACGATTCGGCAGCGGATCGACTACCTCATCGACCTTGAACGGCGACTAGAGAGTGGAGAGTTCCAGACGATGACCAAGAAGGAGGTGCTTGGCCTGGAGCGGAAGATGAGCAAGCTGAATCGAAGGCTAGGGGGCATAAAGAGCATGGATCGTTTGCCTAGCCTGGTCTTCATAGCGGACGTGCGGCGCGAGCAGATCGCTGTCAAAGAAGCGAAAAAACTCGGTATTCCCATCATAGCCATGGTGGACACCAATTGCGATCCGGATCCCATCGACTACGTGATCCCTGCTAATGATGACGCCATCAGATCCATCAAGCTCATATCCAACAAGCTGGCTGATGCAGTCGTCGACGGACAGCAGGTCCGAGCAGCTCTGTTGGTAGAGGAAGGGGAGGAAACGCAGGGGCCGGCAGAGGAATGGGGCGAGTTCGCGAAAGACGAGCCAGTGCCGGTTGCCGTAGAGGAGTTGGCAGGGGAAAGGCAGACTTCAGACGTTGAGCCGGGGCAAGATGACCTAGAGGGTGCCGAGGATCAGGAAGTGACCGATCGAGCAGAGGGCGCCTATGTGAGGGCAGAGTATGAGAATGCGGAGCAGATTGACGAGGGAGAATAGATGGCGATCACTGTTGACATGGTAAAGGAGCTGCGAGAGCGCACCGGCGCTGGGGTTCTTGATTGCCGAAACGCCCTCGAGGAGGTGGGGGGGGACTTCGACAAGGCGGCGACGTTGTTGCGGAAGAAGGGCTTGGCCATCGCGGCGAAGAAAGCGGAGCGTGAAGCCAAGGAGGGGTTGGTGGAGGCCTATATCCACGGCGGGGGCAGGCTTGGTGTATTGCTGGAGCTGAACTGCGAGACCGATTTCGTGGCGCGAACGGCTGACTTCCGGGAGTTGGCCCACGATCTGGCCATGCAGATAGCGGCCACGAACCCCCAGTATCTCACACCAGAGGACATACCCACAGACGTCCTGGAGGGGCAGCGACGGCGGGAGCGCGAGCAGGTGGGCGGCGACAAACCAGAAGAGGTCGCGGAGAGGATCCTGGAGGGAAAGCTGAAGAAGTACTACCAGGAGGTCTGTCTCCTGGAACAACCCTTCATCAAGGACGAGGGTGTCAACATTCGCGAGTTGATGACAGCCAAGATAGCGAAGTTGGGAGAGAACATCAAGGTCCGGCGCTTCGCACGATTCGAGCTAGAAGGTGCATAGGAATCTGGCGAGTCAGTCGGCGTTGGGATGTCTAGGTGTCGGGCCAACCTGACGCAATGGCCGCCTAGCACTGGGACCGCAGTGGATTGCTGTGGACGAGGGTGCGTTGAAGTATAAGAGAATACTTCTCAAGCTGGGAGGCGAAGCGCTTGCTGGGGTGGATGGCTATGGCATTGATGCCAACAGACTGCGAGAAGTCGCATCCATCATCAAGGAGGTCAAGGACTCCGGCGTCGAGATGGCCATCGTCATCGGTGCAGGGAACATATGGCGTGGTCAGAACGGCATAGCCAACGGAATGGACAGGTCCACGGCTGATCACATGGGTATGCTTGCCACCGTGATCAACGCCCTCGCGCTGCAAGATGCTTTGGAGAACGTCGGGGTGACCACGCGCGTGCAGACAGCCATCGAGATGCGCGCTGTGGCCGAACCGTACATCAGGTTGCGAGCGATTCGACACCTGGAGAAGGACCGTGTGGTGATCATGGGTGCTGGAACAGGGAATCCATACTTCACCACTGACACCGCGGCGGCCCTGCGAGCGATGGAAGTTGACGCCGAGGTCTTGATCAAGGCCACAAAGGTGGATGCCGTATATGATGCCGACCCCAAGGTCAATGCCCAGGCGAGGAAGCTAGAGCGTCTGACGTACCTCGAAGCGCTGGAGTTGCGTGTAGGAGTGATGGATAGCACAGCCATCTCCCTATGTATGGAAAACAACTTGCCAATAGTCGTCATCAATCTCTGGGTGCCTGACATTCTGTTGAGAGTAGTGCGCGGGGAGCGTCTGGGCACCCTCGTGTCCGCTGTTTGAGTAGCGTTGGCTTCAAGCGTGGAGGGTCCGCGATGATTGAAGACGTGTTGCGGGAAACCGAAGAGCGAATGAAGAAGGGCGTTGAGGTTCTGGAGAGCGACCTGGTCAACATCAGGACTGGCAGAGCGTCGCCTGCGCTGGTGGAGCGTCTTCAGGTTGAGTACTATGGAACAAACGTTCCCCTGAATCAACTAGCCACCATCTCGGTTCCCGAGCCGCGACTACTGGTGATTCGTCCGTACGATCCATCCTCGTTGCCCCAGATTGAGAAGGCTATCCTCAAATCCGACCTGGGCCTGACCCCCGGGAACGACGGCAAGGTCATCCGCCTGTCCGTACCTCGGTTGACGGAGGAGCGCCGTCTCGACCTGGTCAAGATGGTCCAGAAGCGAGTCGAGGAGGCCAGAGTGTCCGTTCGTAATTGCAGACGCGACGGTTTGCAGGACATGCGAGACTTGGAGAAAGAGAAGCTCATCTCCGAGGATGACCACTACCGTGGCAAAGACAGAATGCAGGAACTGACAGATCTCTATGTGAAGGAGATAGACGAGGTCGGGGAAGCTAAGGAACGGCAGATAATGGAAGTCTAGGGCGAAACATGCACTCCGTTGAGCCTCTATCATCCGTACCCCATCACATCGGCATCATCATGGACGGAAACGGGCGGTGGGCGCAAGAGCATGGTTTGCCGCGGCTGGAAGGTCATCGCGCGGGCACGGAGAACATCCGACGCGTACTGCAGGCGTGCGGTGAGTGGGGCATCAAGGTCGTCACTATCTACGCCTTCTCCACGGAGAACTGGTACCGGCCTACCGACGAAGTACGGGGGCTGATCGGGATTCTGGAAAGGGTCCTGGAGAGCGAGGTCGAGAACTTTCATCGCGAGGGTGTGAAGCTGCGCCACATCGGAGACCTCGAAGGACTCTCTGACAGGTTGCGAAAGGCGGTGTTGGACGCTATCGAGCTGACGAAGAACAACGATCGGTTGACTCTCAACGTAGCGTTCAACTATGGTGGGCGAGCGGAGATAGTTCGTGGTGTCCGGAGAATGCTTGAGGACGGCGTACGCCCGGAGGACATCAGCGAGGAACTGTTCAGCCACTATCTCTATACAGAGGGATTGCCCGATCCAGACTTGATCATCCGCACTGGCGGCGAGATGCGGCTCAGCAACTTCCTGATCTGGCAGTCTGCCTATGCGGAGTACTACTCTACGGCCACCTATTGGCCGGACTTCGACAAGGAGGCACTCACCAAGGCGTTGCGGGCTTACGCCCAAAGAGAGAGGCGCTTTGGCAGGCTGAAGGTGTAGATTGTCCGTTCTCCGCCGTCGCATCATAAGTGGTGTGGCATATGGGCTGATAAGCCTCGCGGCGGTGTATCTTGGCGCGGTGCCTTTTGTTGGTGTAGTGCTGGCCATGTCTCTCTTGGCCGGACGCGAGTACCAGCGGATGATCGCCCACGGTGGATTCCGGCCGCTCCCAGTCCTTCAGTATGGACTGACTGCGTTCCTGGTTCTTGGGGCCGCGGCGCTGACATCAGACCAGGTGCTCGGCGGGCTTGTGCTCATACTCGTCTCATCGCTCGCCTGGCAACTGATCCGCACACGTGGGTCGGAGCAGCCATTCTTGGATTGGACTCTCAGCCTGTCCGGATCACTATACCTAGGCTGTCTCTCCGGCTACTTTGTGAAGCTCAGGGGTTTGCCTGGCGGGCTGAACTGGATGATTCTGGCGTTGGCCGCCTCCTGGAGTTGCGATAGCTTCGCATACACCTTTGGCAAGCTATGGGGTAGGCGCAGTTTCTTTCCTAGCGTCAGCCCCCGCAAGACCTGGGAGGGCGCACTGGCAGGGTGGCTGGGAGCTACGGTTCTCGTGGCGCTGATGGGTCGTCTGCTGGGGTTGCCCCTTCCCTGGTCCTTGGGCTTTGGGTTCGCTGCCTCACTGGCTGCCATCTCTGGCGACCTGGTGGAGTCGATGATCAAGCGACAGATGGGGGTGAAGGACTCGGGTGGGCTGGTGCCTGGTCACGGTGGCGTACTAGATCGTGTGGACAGTCTGCTTTTCGTGGTTGTTGTCGCATACTTCTACGTCGCCCTGGTACCCGGAGTGTAGTCCAGGAATGCACTGTAATTGTCACGATGGTGGGAGAATGCAAACCACTGTCCATCGGGAGGGCTTTGTTCACGCGATGGGGGGGACGCGATGCAAGGTGTGACGCTTACCGGCGTCCTCTCCCTCGGCAATCTCATACTGGCGGCCACCAACGTCATAGTGGCGTTCTCATTGTTGGTGTACATTCTCAGCCACAACCTGCGCAGTTCCGTGGGGCGCGCGTTCTGCGCTCTCCTTGCCTTCGTCACGGTTGTCCACGCGGCTGATGTGGTGCTCATCAACGTTCACGAACCAGCCACGAGATTCATGTGGCTCAAGTTCCAGTGGCTGGGTATCGCTTTCATACCGGCTGCCTACCTCCAGTTCTCTGATACTTTGCTCAGAACCACGAACTCGTTTTCGCGTGTGCGTCGGGGGCTGGTGGCGACAACGTATCTGTTCGGCACGATACTCGTGCTGCTCACACTGTTCACCTCTTTGCTTGTGCAAGACGGCGTGGACGCGTCCTGGGCAGTCTACTTTCAGGCTGGACCACTGTTCTGGATCTTCTCCGCGTACTTCTTCCTCGTCACCGGCATGGGTGTCCTCAATATCGAGAGGGCCCGTCGCAGGACAGTAACCTCGACGTCGAGGCGCAGGATGACGTACCTGGCGATGTCATTTGTAGCACCCGCATTGGGCGTCTTCCCGTATATGCTACTCGCTAGTCTGCCCAATCACTTCACGCCCAACCTTCTGCTGTTCATCGCGCTTGTGGGCAATGTTGGTATTGCCTTCATGACCGTCGTTCTGGCCTACAGCGTCGCTTTCTATGGAGCGCTGACGCCGGACAGAGTGGTCAAGCGAAGCCTGGTGAACTACTTGCTGCGCGGACCCCTGGTGGGTATCTGCTTGCTGGCACTTATGCTTGTGGTTCCGAGGGTGGAGAGCATACTCGGGTTGCCGCGTGACACGGTGCTCGTCTTCGCCGTTGTCGTGGGCATAGTACTGCTACAAGTGCTCATCAGCGCCGCTGCCCCGTTCATCGATCTGTTGATCTACCGGCGCGACAGCGCTGAGATCACCTGGATTAGAGAGCTGGACACGCGTTTGCTCACCACCACAGACCTATCCCAGCTTCTGGAGAGTATCTTGGCCGCGTTTTGCGACCTACTGCGTGCCAACACCGGGTTCGTGGTGACGAAGCGGGAGGGCATGGCTCAGATGCAGGCGGTCTGTGGCTCGCGCATGGCGGCCATGCGGTTCATCAGGGAGTGCGATCTGGAGGAGATGGCGCAGCTAGTGGCGGGAGAGAACGGAGCGGAGGAGCCCAAGCGTGTTGAGGAGTTGTTCACCGAACAGGGCGACTACTGGCTGCTGCCGCTGCGGACTCGCTCGCGTGAGCAGATCCTCGGCATACTGGGCATCCGAACAAGCTTGGATCAGCTGGAGTTGACGGACAGGGAGGACGAGATCGCGTTGACCCTGATCGATCAGGCAGCGCTGGCGCTCGAGGACTGGCAGCTGCAACGAGGCATCTTCACACTGCTGTGGGAGCTGACCCCGGAGATCGAGTCCATACAACGCTGGCAAAGCCTTCCGCGCTACGTCGGGTCGCCCATGTTGGAGCCCCTAGAGCACAGTCCCGCACAGGCTCCGGATTTTCCGAGGGCGGTCAAGGAAGCGCTGAGCCACTACTGGGGCGGGCCGGGTCTGACGGAAAGTCCGCTCCTGAGGATGAAGATCGTGCGGCAATACGCACAGGAGAGCGGCCAGGTGCCCACGAAGGCGCTGCGCTCTGTGCTGTACAAGGCCATCGAGGCACTCAAGCCACCGGAGGGCCAACAGACTCTCACGACCAAGGAGTGGATTCTGTACAACATACTGGAGATGAAGTTTATCAGGGGTCTGCGGATCACTCAAATCGCCACCCGCCTGTCCGTGAGTGAGTCGGACTTGTACAGGAAGCAGAGAGCGGCCGTTGATGCTGTGGCGAAGGTGCTGGCCAGCATGGAGGAGGATAACTGAGTGTCGAGGATCACTCTCCACAAGGGCGACCTGACACGTGTCAGCGCAGACGCCATCGTCAATGCAGCCAACAATGCGCTGTGGATGGGTGGTGGGGTGGCTGGAGCACTCAAGCGGGCGGGGGGCAAGGAGATCGAGGAAGAGGCCGTCAAGCAGGGCCCAATCCCAGTGGGTGAGGCTGTGGTCACTGGCGCTGGAGGATTGAAGGCGCGCTATGTGATCCATGCTGCGGTGATGGCTACCGACATGGTAACGGATGCGGACAAGATCCGAACTGCTACCCAAAACAGCCTGCTGCGCGCTGAGGAACTGGGGCTCAAGAGCGTAGCCTTCCCCGCCCTGGGCACCGGCGTTGGGGGATTCCCCTATAGCCGAGCGGCGGAGGTCATGATAGACGCGGTGAATGAGCACCTGGCTGGTGACAGCTGCCTAGAAGAGGTGCTCTTCGTACTGTATGGCGACGAAGCTTTCGAGGCCTTTGAGAAACATCTGGGGGGACTGAGCAGTCCAGCAGAGAGGGCGATCTGACCCCCGCGCCTTCAGGCCCAGCGGTCGCGCGTGGCAAGCGAGAGGTTGGGACCTTCCGAAGCGGCTGAGGGTAGCTGAGAGAGCCAGGCACGGCGGTCCAAGGGCGAGGGCCCGGCCCCTTGCCGGGACTGGTCGAGGACTGCGAGGGGGCTCGATGCGGGAGCTCCTGCGAATCCAGTGGTATACGAATTCCCATAGCTGAATGAGGAGGATTGCTCATCGTTTTCGATTCGGACCATTCATGCGTCGCTACCGCTTCTTGACGCGTACTTAGTGTCGTGGTATGATGTTGGTCGTGCCGATGCGAAGCGATTGTGAGGAGGCCACCCGATGAGATGGAAACTGTGGTTGACTGGCGTGCTGCTGGTCTCATTGACATTGGCTATTGGACTCGCGGGCTGTGAGAGAGCGAAGCCCGCTCCGACGCCCACCAAAGAAGCGCGCCCGGAGGAGCCGACCGGCACGTCAGCCTCGCCGACAGACGCAACGCCTGTCGGATCTTCTGTGTCTTCTCCCCAGCCGTCAGCATCTGCCACCGAAGTGCCGTCGCCCGGAGAGACGGCGACAGCCGTTCCCTCTGAACCGACGCCAACTCCTGAGGGACCATCCCCCTCCGTGCCTTCTGAGGGCGTAGAGCACGTTGTGGCCTGGGGGGAGACCATCAACATCATCGCCGCTCGTTATGGGGTCAGCGTTGAGGACATTGTGGCGGCGAACAACCTTGCCAATCCGGATCTCATCAGAGCGGGGGACGTGTTGATCATACCTGGCGCGTCTGCGCCAGCTCCGCAGCCAGGGGTGCACATCGTGCGACAAGGGGAGACATTGCAGTCGATCGCCAGTATGTATGGCACAACGGTCGATGCCATAGCCAGAGCCAACGGGATAATCAACCAGAACTACATCTGGGTGGGTCAACGGCTGACCATCCTGGGCGGCGGCACAAGCGAGGCTGCGGGGCAGACCTACGTCGTGCAATCAGGGGACACTCTGTCGTCCATTGCCGTGCAATTTGGCACCACAGCGTGGGCGATTGCCGTGGAGAACAACCTTCCTAGCGTGAACACCATCTACGTGGGGCAGACGCTGCGCATACCGTAGCTGGCCGGAGGAAGACGGGAGTCTGTTCCAGCCCGCGCTAGTGCGTGTTGCGGCGCGTACTCGATGCGCTGGAGTGTGGGTTGCTCACGTTTGAGGGTCTAGGTGGTGTTCTAGCACGTCTCGGCGAGCGCGGGATGGCTGTCGGCCCTTTGTCCGGTGGCCGTCTCTGCTGTAGGAGAGTGGTATGAGCGAGGAGACGATCTCCACTCGACACGTGTACGAGGGCAGGGTGGTCAGTCTGCGTGTTGACCGCGTGAGACTGCCCGATGGTCGCGTCACAGACAGGGAGATCGTGGAGCACGGAGGTGCAGTAGGCGTCGTGGCGCTCGACGATGATGGAGATGTGCTGCTGGTGAGGCAGTTCCGTTCAGCGCTGGGAATGCAGCTTTTGGAGATTCCTGCTGGGACGCTGGGGGCGGATGAGGATGTGCGTGCCTGCGCATTCAGAGAACTGCACGAAGAGACAGGGTACTCGGCGCAGCAGATGGAGCCTCTATACGCCTTCTATTCGTCGCCTGGATTCTCCAACGAACGTATCTGGCTGTTTCTGGCCACCGGCTTGAGTCCAGGATCCCAGAACGTGGAGAGCGATGAGTTGATCGAGGTCGTCAAGGTACCACTCGAGAGAGCGCTGGAGATGGTGGCGGCTGGCGAGATATGTGACGGAAAGAGTATCTTGGGCCTCGTTGCTGCTAGTGCACGGATGGACAGTCCCTAGGACAGGGACCCCTACGGGAAGAAGGGGTGCTCTCATTCGCTGGAAGGGAGATCGTAGAGTATGGATCCGGCAGATCGCAAGTACACCAAGGACCATGAATGGGCGAAGCTGGACGAAGGGCTTGCCGTAGTGGGCATCACCGACTACGCCCAAGAGCAGTTGGGCGACATAGTCTACGTGGAACTGCCGCAGCCGGGCGACACCGTGGAGAAGTCTCAGTCGTTCGGTATCATAGAATCGGTGAAAGCCGCTTCTGACCTGTTTGCCCCCATCGGCGGAGAGGTCGTGGCTATCAACGAAGAACTCGTGGACAAGCCGGAACTGGTGAACCAGGATCCTTACGAAGGTGGGTGGATGGTCAAAGTACAGCCGGAAGACGAAATGCAGATTGATGATCTGCTGACGGCAGAGGAGTATGCTGCCCACCTCGAGACCCTAGAGTAGGAATCATGAGCTCATACATACCCAATACTGCCGCTGATCGGGCCCGCATGCTCGATGCTATGGGGGTTGACTCTGTGGAGGAGCTTTTTGATGTCATCCCCGCCGAGAAGCGATACCCGGGGCTTGCTCTGCCGGGGCCTCTGTCCGAAATCGAGGTGAGGCGGCTGCTTCGGGGCCTGGCTGAGAAGAATGCTGACCTCGACCATCACCCGTGTTTCCTCGGTGCAGGTTCCTACCACCATTTCATCCCCTCGGTTGTGGATCACATTGTCAGACGAGGGGAGTTCTACACCGCCTATACGCCCTACCAGCCAGAGGTCAGCCAGGGTACGTTGACCTCGATCTACGAGTTTCAGACGATGGTCTGCGCGTTGACGGGTATGGACGTGGCCAACGCATCTATGTATGATGGAGCCACGGCGCTGGCCGAAGCTGGTCTCATGGCCGCTCGCGTAACGCGCAGGTACAGGCTACTGGTAGCAGCGAGCTCTCATCCCACCCACAGGCGTGTGCTGAGAACCTACACCCAGGGAATGGGCATCGAGATACAGGAAGTCCGACGCTCCGAAGACGGGAGCATCGATGCTTCTCATGCCGAGGAACTACTCGATGATGGGGTGGCGGCACTCATGGTTCAGAACCCCAACTTCCTTGGTTGCCTCGAGGATCTCGCTCTTCTGAGCGACTTGGCGCACGCTGTGGGTGCGCTTCTCGTGGTCTCCGTAGATCCCGTTGCCCTGGGGCTTTTCAAAGCCCCAGGCGATCTCAGCGCCGACATCGTGGTGGGCGAGGGCCAGAGCCTGGGCAGTCCCCCAAGCTACGGAGGCCCCTGTTTGGGGCTCTTTGCGTGCCGCGAGAAGCACCTGCGCCAGATGCCAGGACGACTGGTGGGCATGACCACGGACGCGAAGGGGCGCAGGGGATTCGTGCTCACACTGCAACCGCGGGAGCAGCACATCCGGAGGGAGAAGGCCACCTCCAACATCTGTTCTAACGAGGCTCTTGTGGCGCTGGCGGCCGCCGTCTACATGGCCGTGATGGGCAAGCAGGGACTTCGCCAGGTCGCCGAGTTGAGCTACCACAAGGCTCACTATGCTGCTGAGGGAATTGCTGCTGTTCCTGGATATGAGCGGCTTCTGGGGGCTTTCTTCAAAGAGTTCGTGATCCGGACACCCGTGTCTCCGTCCGTAGTCAATGGAAGACTATGGGACCGCGGCATTATCGGTGGCTACGATCTCACGGCGGAGTATCCAGACCTGACCGGCTGCCTCCTGTTCTGCGTCACCGAGATGAACACCAAAAATGAAATAGACGGCCTGGTTGAGGTACTGAAGGAGATCGCCGAAGAGGGATGATGCAACCACTTCTGTTCGAGCTGGGCTCGCCCGGGCGAGCGGGCTATAGCCTGCCGGAGTTGGACGTGCCAGCGAGCGGGCTGCCCTTAGATCTGTTGCGTGAGGAGCTGCCCCTGCCGGAGCTGACTGAGAGAGAGGTGGTCCAACACTTCACTCGTCTTTCCCAGTTGAACTTCAGCGTTGACACCGGATTCTATCCGCTTGGCTCATGTACGATGAAGTACAATCCCAAGATGCATGAAGAGGTAGCCCGCTACGCCGGATTCACCCAGATTCACCCCTGGCAGCACGAATCGACTGTGCAGGGAGCGTTGCAGCTGATGTATGAGTTGCAGAAGTACCTGGCCGAGATCACCGGTTTGCCTGCGGTGAGTCTTGAGCCGGTGGCTGGTGCTCATGGAGAACTGACCGGCATGTTGATCATCCGGGCCCATCACCTGGCTCGCGGAGAGGAGAGCAGGACCACGGTTCTTGTGCCGGATTCTGCCCACGGCACCAATCCAGCCAGTGCCGCCATGTGTGGTTACAGGGTGGCGACCCTTCTGTCGGACCAGCGCGGGAACATCGATGTCTGCGAACTGGACAGGCTCATGGATCAAAGTGTTGCAGGCCTGATGCTCACCAATCCTAACACGCTGGGGTTGTTTGAGGAGCACATCCTCCAGGTGGCTGAGATCGTCCACGGCAGAGGGGGGTTGATCTACTGTGACGGGGCCAACATGAACGCTTTGCTCGGAATCGCGAAGCCTGGGGAGTTGGGCGCAGATGTCTTGCATCTGAACCTGCATAAGACTTTCAGTACTCCACACGGAGGTGGCGGACCGGGGGGCGGCGCCACGGCCGTGACTGACGAGCTCAGCGCTTTCTTGCCGACGCCAGTAGTTGCCTGTCGGGAACCAGGAGGGGCTGACGCCCAAGATGTGAAGTACTACCTCGACTATGATCGGCCCGGGTCGATAGGACCAGTCAGCGGCTTCTACGGCAATTTCGGAGTGATGGTCAAGGCCTATGCTTATCTTCGGTCCCTGGGGGAAAGCGGGCTTAGGGAGGTGGCGGAAAACGCGGTTCTGAACGCGAACTATATACTCCATCAACTCAGGGGCTATTATGACCTACCCTATGATCGTAGCTGCCTTCACGAGTGCGTCTTTTCTGGTAAAGTACAGGCGAAGCTTGGCGTTCACACGCTCGACATTGCCAAGAGGCTCATCGATCTGGGCTTTCATCCTCCGACCGTCTACTTTCCTCTTAACGTGGACGAGGCTCTGATGATCGAACCTACCGAGACGGAGAGTATAGCGACCCTTGATGCCTTCGTTGCGGCCATGCGCCAGATAGCCGTGGAGGCGGAGAGGGATCCGGAGGGGGTACTGGGCGCGCCTCGAACCACGCCTGTGGGAAGGCTTGATGAAGTAGGGGCTGCGCGCAAGCCCAACCTGCGATGGCATGGGAACCACCTTCTGGAAGAGTGAACCTTGTGGGGTCGTTTCTGGTGTGAGTGTATAGAAGAGGCGCCTCATGCTTGACGATAGAGAGCTCGTGCCGAGGATTCAGAGCGGCGACCTGGCAGCCTTCGAGGCGTTGTACAACAAGTACAAGAATGAGCTGTACAGGACGGCATTAGCCATCGCCAGGGACCAGGGCGCTGCAGAGGAACTTCTCCAGGATTGCTTTCTCCGAGCATACGATCACATCGATACCGTCGACGCCTGCTCTTCTCTGAGACCCTGGCTCCATCGGATTATCGTGAACTTGAGCTACAACTGGTCGGCGAAGAAGCGCCTCCCGTTGGTGTCCTTCGAGGAAGTGTTTGACCGTCTGCTATCTCTGCCTCGCAGTTCGCCCGAGCGGGCTTTCGAGAGGCACGAACTGGTGCAGGTCTTGGATGAGGCGATCAGGTCGCTCAGCATGGCTCAGCGTGTCGTGGTGGTGCTGTTCTATATGCAGGGCTTCAGCCTGGTCGAGATCGCGCACATTCTCGACTGTCCCGTGGGAACCGTCAAGTCAAGACTGCACAACGCGCGCAAGGCTCTCCGGCGCAAGCTGAGCGCGGACTTGAGGACATCCAGAGAAGTGGCATATGAACTTCTGTCGTCGTGACCCACGATGAACAGAGGCGAGGTGCAAGATGAGTGACAAGACGAGAGCTGAACTGGACGTGTTGGTGGAGAGGGCATTACAGGATTGGGCGGCCGACGCTACGCCACCGGACCGGGTGTGGCGCAACATCAGGCTCGGTCTTCGGGAGCGGTCCCGGCGGGATTCATCCAAGTACGGGCGGGTGCGCACTTGGTGCACTGAGGCTTTGTCTTGCGGAGTCGATCTCGTCGTGTCTGCTCGTATGATCCTCACGCCATCCTTGAGCGGCGGCGAAAACGGGTGGACGCGACGCCTGGTGTTGGCAGGGCAGTCGTCTGCGCTGTACTATCTGTCGATTCAACACTGACCTCTGGTGCGTAGCGGTCACGTTGGGCGTCATCTGGCATGTCCGGCCCCTTGCTCGGGAGCCCCAGGAGAAGTCTTCGTTCCGCGTCTTGTCATCCCCAGTCTTCGTGCGTATCCCAGAGTCTCTACGTGAACACTTAGCCGTCTGACGCGCTATCTGCGGGAGTAGACAGTGAGTGGCTCGTTCGTGCTGGAGGTCAAAGACCTCAGAACTCGGTTCCACACCGCTGATGGCATAGTACGTGCTGTGAATGGGGTCTCATTCTCGATCAGGGAGGCGGAGACTCTCGGCATCGTTGGCGAGAGTGGGTGTGGCAAGACCGTCACCGCGCTGTCCATCGTGGGCCTGATACCTGCACCTCCGGGCGAGATCGTCAGTGGTCAAGTGCTCTTCCAGGGGCGTGATCTACTTTCCATCGGGGCTCAGGAGATGTGTGAGATACGCGGAGCCAAGATAGGGGTGATATTCCAGGATCCGATGACGTCTCTGAATCCGGTACTCACCATAGGTGAACAAATCTCTGAGTCCTTGGAACTCCACATGGGTCTGGGACCCAAGGAGGTGGTGGCGAGGACCATCGAACTCTTGAGAGTTGTGGGCATTCCCGAGGCCGAGCAACGTGTCGACGATTATCCACACCAATTCAGCGGTGGGATGAGGCAGAGAGCCATGATTGCCATGGCGCTGTCCTGCGATCCCTATCTCCTGATCGCCGATGAGCCGACCACAGCTCTGGATGTGACCATCCAGGCTCAGATACTGGATCTGGTGAGGGGACTCAAGCAGGAAAGGGGCCTGTCCATCCTGTGGATAACGCACGATCTAGGCATTGTTGCTGGATTGGCCGATCGCGTGCTGGTGATGTACGCAGGGTACATCGTCGAGTCGGCCGAGGTCAAGGATCTGTACAGGGATCCGCGCCATCCGTACACGCTGGGTCTCCTGTCGTCGGTGCCCAGGCTGGATGACGACGCGAGGAAACCTCTGACGCCCATTGTGGGCACTCCTCCGGACCAGGTGAATCTACCCCAGGGCTGTCCTTTTCACCCACGATGCTCTTACGTCATGCATCGCTGCTCGCAGACTATGCCCGAAGCCCGTAAGGTCGGTCCCGATCATCGGGTCGCATGCTGGGTGGACATGCCCAGGGTGAGCGTCTCGCCTGTTGCGGACAAGGAGGTCATCTGGTCTCGTGACGTCGCGTAGTAGCGGCCTTCCATCGACTTGACAACTCGCTTTCAATGCCCTATATTGTTGCGTTGAAAGTCGGCGCGGCGCTCCGGTTGGCAGGGTGCGGAGAGAGTGGCGGTGGTGCGTTTGGCGCAGGCGACGTTGCTGGAGAGGACACTTGTAAGGAGGCGTAAGAGGTGGCTCTACTTGAAGTGCGAGATCTGACAACGCGATTCTATACTGACGATGGTGTCGTGCAAGCCGTGAACGGGGTGTCCTGGCTGGTCAATGAGGGGGAGACGTTGGGCTTGGTGGGAGAGAGCGGGTGCGGCAAGAGCGTCAGCGTGCTCTCCATCCTGCGGTTGATACCGCAACCGCCGGGCAAGATCGAGGCTGGCGAGGTCATTTTCGAAGACAGGGATCTGATGAAGCTGAGTGATAACGAGATGCGCTCCATCAGAGGGAACAAGATAGCCATGGTCTTTCAAGATCCTATGACGTCGCTCAACCCCGTCCTCACCATCAACCAGCAGATCAGTGAGGCTCTGACGCTTCACATGGGTATGAACAACAAAGAGGCTCGGGATAGGACGGCGGAGCTGTTGCAACTGGTGCAGATACCCCAGGCTGAGGATCGGTTGGACGACTATCCCCACCAATTCAGCGGCGGGATGAGGCAAAGGGCGATGATTGCCATGGCCCTGTCGTGCAATCCCCAGATCCTTGTCGCCGACGAACCCACCACAGCGCTTGACGTGACGATACAGGCGCAGATCATCGAGTTGGTGAAGGAGTTGAGGGACGAGATCGGCATGGCCATCATCTGGATCACGCATGACCTGGGCATAGTTGCCGGGATAGCGGATCGGGTGTGTGTCATGTATGCCGGCTTTATCATCGAGTCCGCAGACGTGAAGGATCTGTACGGAGATCCACGGCACCCGTACACGCTGGGGTTGTTGGGCTCGGTGCCTCGGCTCGACATGAAGAAGAAGGAGAAGCTCACGCCCATCTTCGGACTTCCACCTGACCTCATCGACTTGCCGACAGGCTGTCCCTTTGCGCCTCGTTGTGGCCACAAGATCGATCGCTGTGTCGAACGGCCAGAGTTGAGAACGGTGACACCTCGACACGAGGTGGCGTGCTGGGTCGACGTCAGAGAAGAGAGGAAGCGATAATGGCTGGCGAGAACAACATCTTGCTTGAGGTCAAGAACCTGAAGATGTACTTCCCCATCAAGCGCGGGGTCTTCCAGAGGCGCGTCGGAGACGTCAAGGCCGTGGACGATGTTAGTTTCTTCATTCGACGTGGTGAGACCTTCGGCCTCGTGGGCGAGAGTGGGTCTGGCAAGACCACGGTGGGGCGGTGCATACTGCAGCTCTATCGTCCAACCGGCGGCGAGGTCATCTTTGAGGGTGCGGACCTTACCACGCTGAAGGGCCAGAAGCTCCGAGCGATGCGACGCGAGATGCAGATGATCTTCCAGGACCCATACGCTTCCCTCAATCCTCGCATGACGGTGGGTGGCATCATCGGTGAACCCCTGGAAGTGCATGGCATGGCCAGGGGGAAGGCCAAGCGAGAGCGAGTGCAAGAACTGCTCAAAGTCGTGGGGCTCAACCCATATTTCGTCAATCGTTATCCTCACGAGTTCAGTGGCGGGCAGCGCCAACGGATCGGGGTAGCCAGGGCCCTGGCGCTGAACCCGAGTTTCATCGTCGCGGATGAGCCGATCTCCGCCTTGGACGTGTCGATTCAAGCGCAGATCATCAACATGCTGGAAGACCTCCAGTCAGAATTGGGGTTGACCTACCTGTTTATCGCTCATGACCTCAGCGTGGTGCGGCACATCAGCGACCGCATAGCTGTGATGTACCTGGGTAAGATCTTTGAGATCGCTGACAAGGATGAGCTCTACAAGAACCCGCTGCAGCCCTACACACAGTCTCTGCTGTCCGCTGTCCCTATCCCCGACCCAGTCGTGGAGGAGACGAGGAAGAGGATCATCCTGGTGGGCGACCTACCCAGTCCGGCGAACCCTCCGGTAGGCTGCAACTTCGTGACGCGGTGTCCTGTGAAGATGGATGTCTGCGAGGGACAGGAGCCGGAGTTCAAGGAGATTTCCCCGGATCACTGGGTGGCGTGCTGGCGCGTGAACTGACGAGCGTGTGAACCTGCGGGCCACGAGATCGGTATGGTACGAGAGGGATCCTGCCCATTGGCAGGACGTGTAGGCGTCCTGTCGCGCTGAGGGGGCACCGGAAGGGATCTTGATTTGCTGCCATACATGATCCGAAGGTTGCTGATTCTTCCCGTAGTCGTTTTCCTCGTTACGCTCATCCTCTTCTCCCTGCTGTGGCAGCTCCCTGTGGAGTTGCGCGCCAGGGTCTACATACCGACGACCAACCGGTTCCTCTTGCCAGAGGAAGAGGCAGCGCTGGTCGAGAGGGCGATCCGCATCCACGACCTGGACAAGCCGTGGCCCGTCCAGTATGTGTCCTGGCTGCGCCTCCTCCTGACAGGCAATTGGGGGTATTCGCCGGTCTGGCAACAGCCGGTGCTCGAGGGTCTGCTCCAGCGGGCGCCTGCCACTGTTGAGCTACTGTTGGCTTCCATGGTACCCTGTATCGCGCTGGCTGTCTTTCTGGGAAGCTCGGCGGCGCGCTACCGCAGGCGATTGCCCGACCACGCTATCCGGACAGCCACCTTCCTGGGGTGGGCCTTCCCGTCGTTCGCCCTGGGCCTGATCCTGATGAATGTGTTCTATGCCTGGCTGGGATGGTTTCCCCCCGAGCGGCTGAGTGTCTCGGCCGGGGCTGTCGTGCACTCCGCTCAGTTCCAGAGCTACACCGGTATGTACACAGTCGACGCCCTACTGAATCTGGACCTCAGGGTGTTCTGGGACGCCATCCGGCACCTCATCCTGCCTGCCTTCGTTCTGGGCTTGGCGGAATGGGCCTTGCTGACCAGGATCATGCGCTCCTCGATGCTGGATGTCCTGAGGCAGGACTATGTAACCACAGCCAGAAGCAAGGGGGCGCCCGAAAGCCAGGTTATTGATCGCCACGTGCGGCGCAACGCGCTGCTGCCAGTGATCTCAACTGGTGGCGTGGCCGTAGGGTTGCTGATGAGCGGGGTGGTCGTCGTGGAGAACGTGTTCAGTATCAATGGCATCGGACGCGCAGCGGCAGATGCTATGGCCTCGACTGATATTCCAGTCGCCGTGGGTTTTGCGGTCCTCACCTGTACGGCGACAATTGTGGCCAGCCTTGTCGCTGATCTGCTGTACACGCTCGCAGATCCAAGAGTCAGGCTCTACTAGAGGGGGCGCCACTAGCGTATGGAGGGACTGGAGAGGCGGCGTCACGGGGACCTGCATAGTCGTCTAGCACATCTTGATCTCTACCACCATTCTCTGCGGCTCCTGGGCCAGAAGCTGGTGTCGAGCAGCGATGCCGATTCCACTTCCTCCTCAGGCACGCTATACGAGCGGTCGCTTCAGCTTGGCGCGGACTGCTCAGTGGCCCTTCGACGTGTGAGGGAGCGTCTGGAGCCCGAGGACATGGGTTCATGTGAATCCGCCCTCACGATGATCGACTTGGCAGTGCAAAGAGCATCCCAGGCGAAGGGACATACGCAGTTTCTGATCAATGTCTGGCGTGTGGTTGAGGCCGTGGAGAAGTTGCTCGATACGGTTGCCTTGAAGTATGGCTACACGACTCTTGCAGAGAGAGCTGCGTCCGGAAACGCGCCCGCCGCTGGGACCGGGGCTGCACCGTTCGCACCAGGCTTTGGGCGGCAAGGCCAGGTCATGGCGGCAGAGGCGGAGACTCTTTGGCCGGTGTCTGTCCCAGTTCTTCGTGCTGTCCCTCGCTGGCGTGCCAAGCGCCTCCTGAGGCCTGGATTGCTGCTGGGCACAGTGATAATCATGTTCTTCGTGGCCGTGGCCATCACGGCGCCCATTCTCGCTCCTCCCGAGGGAGACGACCCATATACTATGCCCAGGTCCAGTTTCCGAGCTCAGCCTGAACCGCCTGGTCCAGGGCACCCGCTGGGCACGACAGAACAGAGCTTTGACGTGTTCCACGGCTTGGTGTGGGGCACGCACGTTGCTTTTCGGCTAGGGCTCTCCGTCACGATAGGCAGGGCGATCATAGGAGTGCTCGTGGGACTGATCGCGGGCTACTATGGCGGCTGGCTGGACGCCGTGATCATGCGCGTCACAGATGCCTTCTTGGCCTTTCCTGTCGTGCCTGCGACCCTGGTGATGCTAACCTTCTTCGGGCCCTTGCGGCTCGGAAGAGTCGGTGCCGGTAGCGGCGTTGACTCGATCATTGTCCTTTCGCTGATCGTGTTTGGGTGGATGCAGTACGCTAGGCTCGTGCGAGGAAACGTTCTCCTCGAACGTTCCAAGCAGTATGTGGAAGCAGCAATCACAATTGGCGCCCGGGGTGTGCACATTATGCGAAGGCACATCCTGCCCAACGTGCCTCAAGGGCTCTTCGTGCTCATAGCTTCCGACATCGGGGCGATGGTGGTGCTGTCTGCGGTGTTCACCTTCCTTGGCCTGTCGGGTCGTCGAGGCCTTGCCGATTGGGGTTGGATGATAAACATCGGGCGAAACTGGATCGTAGGGACGCCCTCCAACGCTTTCCAGTATTGGTACACCTACCTGCCGCCGATAGCGGCCATTGTACTGTTCTCGGTGGGATGGAATCTTGTTGGCGACGGGCTACGGGATGCGCTGGATCCGCGGGCGGAATAGTCGCGGCTGTGAGTGGAGGGCAATGCTGCCCCTGCCCTGCCGCGGTGAAGGCGCTCCCGGGGCTGTGCGGTTATCACAAGGGCATGCCCACTCGGCAGGAGCGTCGTCAAAGGCGCGTTGTCCGTGGATATCCTGCCTGCACTTACTACTCCATCCCTTCCTGTACGCAGGAGTCAGCCTAGAGTGAGCAGGTTGCGGACCGAAGAGGGCAAGTTGGCGTTCTTTCTGCTCATGGTGATGATGCTGAGCATCGCCTGGAGCATAGAACTTGCAGACTGGGTGCAGGGCCTGTACGTTGTGGAGTGGACAGCCTTGGGCGGGCTCGCGCTCGGGTTCCTCATGACCAGGCTTGGTTGGCCGAGGTTGCTGGGGCACCTGGTGAGCTCGATAGTCGGCGCACTGCTAGTACTGGCCGTCGTGGGCAAATTCGCGGGCCCGGCACTTGGTTGGAGAGACGGCGTCAGCACGGTGGCATATCACTTTGACGCCTGGCTGGGGGCAGCACTATCCGGGAAATCCAGCACCGACGCCGTGACCTTTGTGCTGTTGGTGACTCTACTGGGGTGGTGGATTGGGTATACCAGCGCCTGGATGGTGTTCGGAGCCCATAAGGTGTGGCAGGCGCTGGTGCTCAGCGGAGCTGTCATGTTGCTGGTAGCCTACGCCAGCCCACCGGAAGTAACTCCCTTTTTCGCGCTATACGTTCTCTGCGCTCTGCTGCTGGCCATCCGGTTGTACGTCTTCACTGAGGAACAGTCCTGGACGCGGCACCGAGCGCGTTATGACCGCGATATCTCTCTGGCTTTCTTGCGCGACGGAGGGGTCTTCGTTCTGGCGATCCTGGTGGCGGTGTGGATCGTGCCTCTGCTGTCGTCGAGCTCAGCGTTGGCTGACCTTTGGGCACGCTTCGAGAGTCCCTGGCGTACGGTGGGGGATGAGTGGAACCGACTCTTCTCGGGCGTTCTTGGCTACAACAGAGGCTATGAGAACGTCCCCTTTGGTGACCACCTAGCCCTTGGTGGCCCCATTGACCTGGGCGAGAACATTGTGATGTGGGTGGAGACCAACGGACGTCGCTACTGGCGAGGTGCCATCTACGACATGTACTCTGGCACTTCCTGGGCGAACACCGACTCCCAAAGCGCTGTCGTCCCGGCCAACCGCGATCTCCCAGTCGACGCGCTGTACGAGTTGCGCCACATCGTGGAGCAGACCGTGGTTCCCAGTCGGTCGGGAGTGAGCCAGGTGTTCTACGCAGGGCAGCCCGTGAGTGTTGACGTACCCGTCGAGGTCAGCTTTGACTTTGTCGACGCCACCGGTGACGAAGGACGAGATCCTTGGTCTACGCCGGCGTCGGTGTCCCTAATCAAGACTCGCATAGCGGTCAACGTTGGCAGGCCCTACGGGGTCTTTTCGTCGATGTCCATTGCGGACATAGAGAGTCTCAGGCAAGCTGGGAGCACCTATCCCGAGTGGGTTACCAGGCGCTATCTGCAGCTTCCGGCTACCGTCACCGGACGGGTCAAGATCCTCGGCCAGGAGATCGTCTCCAAGGACAGGAACGCCTATGATCGAGCCGTTGCCATCCAAGACTATCTCCGACGCACGATAAGGTACCGGGAGGACATCCAGGCACCTCCCCAGGACCGAGATGCCATCGACTATCTGCTGTTCGAGAGTCGCGAGGGCTACTGCAACTACTATGCCTCGGCCATGGTGGTGTTGGCCCGGGCGGTGGGCATCCCCGCGCGCCTGGCTGTAGGGTATGCGGGGGGGGAACCAGACGAACAGTCCGGGCGGTGGGCGGTGCGCGAACGAGACAGCCACGCCTGGGTGGAGGTCTACTTCCCTCGCTATGGTTGGGTGGAGTTCGAGCCCACGGCCAGCGAGCCGCCGATCATTCGCGCGGAAAGCCGCGAGGACGAGCGGTTGGAGACGCCGGGCGGGGGGATCGAATCGCGTCTGGATCGTGACCTGGATAGGTTAGAGAACGAGGAGACGGGTTTGCCTGGCGTCCCAGTGGCCACTACAATCGGCCAAAGGTCTGCGTGGCCCCTGGCAGCCATCGCCGTGTTGGCAGCTGGTGTTGGCGCAGGTGCAGTCACCTGGCGGCAGTTGAAGAGGAGGAGGGCGGAGGACGTTTCCAGGGTGGGAAGGATCTACCGGCGGATGTGCGACTACGCCCGCCTGGCAGGCGCGAAGGGCGCGGCACACCAGACCCCTTACGAGTACGCAGCACTGGTGGCACAGCGCATACCACAGACGACGCCCTACGTGCAGCAGATTGCCACCGCCTTTGTGCGCGATCGGTTTGGCCCTCCCACGGTAACCAGAGAGGGAGAGATGGCCGCAGAACGGGCCTGGGGCACACTGCGACCCATTGTCTTGCGCAGGCTGGTGACGAGGATTCCTGGACTGGTGCTCTCCGCTTGGCGCTGGCGCCCTTAGTGTCGAAACGGTGGGATGAGGCACGAACGTGGGCGAGAAACGGTCAGTTGAGGGCTCGGGGAAAGGCTTGATCGGCGAAGTGCGTTCCATCTTGAGGGGCCTGGTTCCATGGATCATACTGGCGCTGCTCAGCTTGGGTCCTCTCCTGGTCTGCGCTCTGATTGGTCCAGTCCAGGTTGGAACCAGCCTTGGGCAGAAGGCAGCGCCTGACTGGAGCCGTGCGCTGCCGGTGGGGGGCGAGTTCTACGGTGCGGACAGTGGGGCACCGTTGGTAGTTGACGACCAGGGTCGGGTACACCTCGTCTGGGCGCTACGTTTCGAGGCACGCAACTACGATCTTCGCTATCTCCGGCTCGATCCGCAGGGTCTGGTGGAGGACCAGCATGACCTGAACCTTCCGCTCTATCAACCGCGGAGAGTGCAACTCGTGTCTGGGAGCGACGGCCTGATCCATGCCTTTCTCCTGGCCTCCGCTGCGGAGGGCGCGCCATCCAGCCTGTTCCATCTCACCCTCACTGACGCTGGTCAACTGAGCACTGCGCCCTCCATGCTGTCCTCGGAAACAGATCAGTGTTTCGAATACGATATTGCAGCGGACTCGTCCGGGCCAATCCACGTTTTCTGGACGGAGGGGGCTGGCGCCCAGCGGGACCTGTACTACCTGGACCTTGGCCCGGAAGGGCAGGCCAAACTGCCTCCGAGGATGGTGGGGCGAGGCGTGTCCCGTCCTGTGGCAGCGACGGGCCCAGATGAGGTGCTCCACGTGTTCTGGGAAGAGCCCGGCGTCAATGACGATACCGCGGAGTTGCACCACGCGGCAGTGGAGGGCACAGTGCCTGCTACTTTGTCGGGACCAAAGCTCCTGGACCTGCCGACGGGCAGTCTGTTCTTCCGCACAGGTCCTGTAGTTGCTTTCGACGCGGACTACGCCTATCTGGTGTGGACCGTGGAGTACCGGAGGGACATGTCGGCGCGGGCTATCTCAGCAGGCTGGTATAGCAGTTTCCCGCTGGCCTCACCGTCGTCCGCATCGGCGAGATCCTTCTACCTGCCCATGGACGAGAACCCCTCCTACGAAGCCCACGACTCACCCTTCAAGTACGAGTATCTGGTGCCATCGACAGGGGAGGCGGAGTTCGGTAGCGAGCGTGTCACGTCTCCCTTTGCCCTGGGCGGTCACGATGAGGCTGTAGTGACTTGCGGCATGACCATGATGCGGGGAGTCTCTCTCGAACACCAGATTGTCAACCTCATCTTCGGCGATGGGGGACTCCTGGGATACCAGGTGGCCGGCAACACCACTCACTGGTCTCGATTGTCCAGTTTGGTCGTTGATGCCGAGGGCAACCTGCATTTGAGCTGGGTAGATGGGCTGGAGCCAGGGCCGAGCGCAGTGTACTATGCTACCACCGCGCAGACCGTCCGGGAACGTGTGGACGGCCTGACCAGAGACGACCTGCTATCGGCGGGCCTGAATACGGTGTTCAGCACGGTGGCCGCCGCGACTGCCATTCCTCTGGCGGTATCGTGGGTGTTGCCGGCCATCATCTGGGCCTTCGTCGCGGGCCGCTTCACCGGGGGGCAGGGTTCCAGGGGTGCGAGGTGGTACGCGGCGCTGGTTTTCGCCGTCGTCATCTACCAGGCGAGCAAGCTGTACTTCAGCCCTGGATTGATGGAATATGTGCCGCTGTCAGCGTCGGTGCCCTTTCTACCCGTGGCGCTGTTTGCTGTGTTGCGTGTACTCGCCCCTGTGGGTATAGTGGGTCTGGCCACCCTGGGAGCCACTCTCGCTCTGGCTCGTACCGGGACAAGCAATCTACTGGCCATCACTCTGGTCTTCGTCCTCACAGACGCCTTCTTGACTCTGATGGCCTACGGTCCTGGTCTGGCCTTGCTGGCATAAGCCAGGGCTGGCAAGTCGCAGGGAGGGCGTGTGCCGCACCGCACGTTGCCGCAGAAGAAGAGTGCCAAGGTGCGATGATGGCCGTGGCGAAGCTCGTGCATGAGGTAGCGGCCCAACTGGGAGGATGTGGAAAAAGAACGTGGCAAGCGCCACTGGGCTGCCCCCCTTCGGCCCGGCTCAGGGCAGGCTTCGAAAAAGGCGGCGCTCTGATCTTGCACTGTCGTTCTGAGGCGCGAAGCGCCGAAGAATCTGAGAGGAGATTCTTCGCTTCGCTCAGAATGACACGGATAGTGCTTCCGCTGCTCGGACTATGCCCATTTTCGTCCTTGGCTGTGAATGCAACTCGCGGTCACTACTCAGGGTGCGTCCAGCGGCGAAGGCCATGGTAACGGCGGCGTAGGAGCGTCCAACATCGTTCTGGAACACTCTCAACTGGTTGACTTGACACTCGCGCTGACTCGTGCTATAATTGCTTTACCCAGGGAGGGTGTGGAAAGAGCGTAGCAGTCTCAAAGACGCGAGGAGACGCCCTCGCAGATGACCGACAATGGAGACGCCATCCCCAAGAACTGGTCATCCGGGACTCTAGCAGTACCCTGCGTGAGGGAGCTTTCCGGTCTCTCTTGGTCTTGAGAGGCGTGTCTCTGCGCCCTCTCTGGGTTACTGGCATTGACATGCATGCGAAGAGAGGAGGTGAGTACAGCCACATAACCATGGCCTGGTGATCGGTACTTATACAAATCAAGCGTTCAATAGGAGGAAAGAGATGCGTAAGAACAAGAGATGGCTGTTGCTGGCGAACGTGGTGATCGTACTCATGTTGGTCGCCAGCGCATGCGGCACCCCTGTGGCTCCGCCTCCGGCGGAGACACCTGCCCCTGGCGAGACGCCGGCCCCTCCGCCTCCGGAGGAGACGCCTGCGCCACCTCCGCCGATGGAGATCAAGAACCCCGATTCTCTGATCGAATGCACCATCGGGGAGCCGGACTCGCTGGACCCGGCCTATCAGTATGACACGGCCAGCTACGAGATCCTCTTCAACGTCTACGAGGGCTTGATATGGTACGCGCGGGAGAGCTATACCGAGTTCGTGCCTGTCCTGGCTACCGACATGCCAGAGGTCTCCGACGACCTGCTCACCTACACCTTCAACATCCGTCAGGGGGTAAAGTTCCACGAGGGCGGTGAAATGACGCCTGAGGACGTGGCCTACAGCTTCTGGCGGACGATGATTCAGGACCGCTCAGGTGGACCGGCCTGGGTGGTTCTGGAGCCCTTGACCGGCCAATATGCCATCAACGACATAGCCGACGAGATGGGCGACCAGGCGGCCTGTGAGTTCATCA